>JABAOH010000560.1_pt1 | contig 25664 bp, 22 predicted proteins | sample 7062181 | NCBI WGS metagenome assembly JABAOH01 (sample SAMN14538630, study PRJNA623070) | marine sediment metagenome | biome: marine biome [ENVO:00000428]; feature: marine pelagic biome [ENVO:01000023]; material: deep marine sediment [ENVO:00002113]; isolation source: pool of 5 deep marine... | reverse complement strand
GAGATTGCCACGCTTCGCTCGCAATGACACCACACATCTACTGCACTCATTTCAAGAGATTGGCACGCTTCGCTCGCAATGACACCTTTATTCTCATTATCATCAATAAAAGTGTTACTCAATTACTGAGCATAAACGCGTATTCGTGTATCGACGATATCCTGAATTTATCTTTCGTGATTCCAGCAGTCTTTATTTTTTGATTTCGTTATAAATGGATTCGACCAGCCGGGCATGGTTCTCATCGAATTCCTTTTTCACATCTTCCAGGCTTTTTCCCTGCTCCACTAAAGATTTGATCTTTGCCTGGATTTTTTTCATTTCATCGATGTGATGTTTGACCGTACTTCGGTCTACCGGATCGCTGTGTCCGCTGCAAAATTTTTCCGCATCAAGGGTTTCGAGCATTTTGGTGAGCACTTCCACATGCCCGAAGGAGTTGCCTCCCTTGTAGGAATGGATCAGCTGGGGACGGCCCATGAATATCTGGTCTCCCAGGAAAGCCGTTTTCTCCTCCGGGAAATACACAACCGTGTCTCCCTTGGTATGGCCTATTCCGAAATACCACAATTCGACTTTTTTGGAACCCAGATAAATAGTCATCTTATCCCTGTATGTCAATGACGGCAGGAAGGCGGCGAGTTCTGGATTTTTCCATGTTGATGGACTGCCATCTCTCCGAGGATGAAAAAATTCTTGACGGCAGTTTTCATGTGCGATAATCGTCACGGACTTCGGAAAAAATTGATTGCCGGCAATGTGGTCTCCGTCGCTGTGGGTGTTGACCAGGTATCGGATCGGTTTGTCGGTGATTTTTTTGATTTCCGCTATCGTCTGGTCCACCGACTCTTTAGTCATTTTGGCATCGATGACCAGGACGCCATCAGTGCCCACATAAACGCCTCCGTTCGCGCCTCGGCCTCCGAGTATTTGGAACAATCTGTCCGAGAGTTTATCAAGCTTGACAGGTGGAGTCTCCCTCTGTTGAGAAAAGGAAGATGACGAGATGATGAGGAAAGTAAAAAACAGGATAAAGATAAACTTGCCTTTTTGTCTCATTTAAAGCCTCCTTTATCGCAACCTTTTCTATTCAATTTGCATCTGAAGTTATGGAACGGTTCGATTGAAGCATCAAGTATAACTCGACTTATGGAGCGACGCAATATTAAAATGAACATGGACAAAAAAAATCACATATTGATGTGATTACTTTTTTCGCGTTGATACGTATATATATAATGAGAGGACAATTTCATGACGAACCGGGTTTTGAGCATAAAAAATGAAACTCGACAGCCTGAACAGGGTTTTAATAAGTGAAAAAACTCATCAGAAAGGAATGAGACAATGGCACATTTAAACACGGATAGATCAACAGAAATTGCAGTTAAAAAAGATTTTCGTTTCTTGTATTCTTTCTACCGGATGCGGAGTTCAAAGAGCGGTCCGTTCCGGATCGATGTGCGTTGTTTCAATACAGCTTCAAGGAAAAACAAAGACACGTGTTTGTTCAGCCCTAAAAAAGAATCGAATCTCGTCAATTGAGATTATAGTCGTGAGGAGCAGATGGAAGTCGAATGCCCTAAGTGCCACACACAAAATCCTGAGGAAAGCCGTTACTGTAACACGTGTGCCACATCTTTAACGCCCTCGGATAACTCTTCTTCTCCCCCGAAACAGCAGTCGGATACAGGCCCGACTGATTTGACGAGGGGCACTGTTTTTGCCTCCAGGTACGAGATCATCGAAGAACTGGGCAAAGGGGGGATGGGAAAAGTCTTCAGGGTTGAGGATACGAAAATCAACGAGGAAGTGGCACTCAAAGTCCTGAAGCCTGAGATCGCTGCCGATAAAAAGACAATCGATAGGTTCCAGAACGAACTGAAATTTGCCCGCAAGATCACGCACAAGAATGTGTGCCGCATGTATGACCTCAATGAAGAGGAATCGACTCATTACATCACCATGGAGTATGTTCCGGGTGAAAATTTGAAGAGCATGTTGAAGATGACCAGACAGTTGAGTGTGGGAACTGCGGTCAGTATCACAAAGCAGATATGCGAAGGATTGAGTGAAGCACACAGTCTGGGTGTTGTGCACAGAGATCTGAAACCCAGTAACATCATGATCGATAAAACCGGGAATGCCCGGATCATGGATTTCGGGATTGCCCGTTCCCTTCAAGCCAAAGGGATCACAGCCGTGGGCGTAATGGTCGGAACACCTGAATATATATCTCCTGAACAGGTGGAGGGAAAAGAGGCCGACCAGCGTTCAGATTTGTATTCGCTCGGGGTGATCCTGTATGAGATGGTGACAGGGCGGTCGCCTTTTGATGGAGACACTCCTCTGAGTATCGCTGTCAAACACAAAACAGAAAAGCCGCAGGATCCCTGGAAATTCAACAGTGATATCCCTGAAGCACTCAGCCGCGTGATATTGAAATGTCTGGAGAAGAATAGAGAAGACAGGTATCAGAATGCTGTCGAGCTTTTTACTGACTTGAGCCGGATCGAAGAGGGAATCACCACGAAAGAGAGGCCGTTGCCGAGGAGAAGGCCTTTCATTCACAAAGAAGAGAGGGGGATATTCTGGAAGAGTTGGAAACTCGTGGCCGCGCTCTGTGTTGTCGCGGCTATAGTTGGATTAGGAATAGTGTTTACGGGAAGGGAAGTCACTCCGCTTCCTCCAGAAAGGACGATGATCGTGGTTCTGCCGTTCGAGAATTTAGGCCCTCCAGAGGATGGGTATTTTGCTGATGGAATCACAGAGGAAGTGACAGGTCGCCTCGCCGCGCTGCAAGGACTGGGAGTCATCTCGCGTACGAGCGCTGTCCGGTATAAGAACACGGATAAGACGATCCGGCAGATCGGCCAAGAACTGGGCGTGGATTATGTCCTCGAAGGCGCTGTGCGCTGGGATCGGAATGGTGACGGGCAGGGCCGTGTGAGAGTGACGCCAAAGCTCATCCGTGTTTCCGATGACACTCAGCTCTGGTCTGAATCTTACGACCGTGTTATGCAGGATATCTTTTCGGTTCAATCCGGGATAGCTGAACAGGTCGCCCGGCAACTGGACATCACTGTGCTGGAGCCAGAACGAAGAGCCCTGTTTGCCGAACCGACTGACAATATCGAAGCGTATGATCTTTATCTCAAGGGAGGAGAATATCGGGACCGAGGGTGGAGGGCTTCAGATGCCAGCGATTTTGCACAGGCGATTCAAATGTTCGAGCGGGCGATCGAATTGGACCCGAACTTTGCTCTCGCCTACATAGATTTAGCGAATATTCATTTGAGAATGTATTTTTTCGGGACTGACCGCACGGAGGAGCGGCTGGCGAAAGCGAGAGCCGCAGCTGAGAGGGCTCTCGAGCTCCAGCCTGACGATCCTCAAGCGCTTGAAGCGATGGCGCTGTATTACTACTGGGGCTTCCTGGATTATGACCGGGCTGTAGAGATCATCGAATCCATCCAGAGAGCCCGGCCGAATCTCGTTCCGAATGTGCTGGGTTATATTCAAAGACGGCAGGGTAAATGGGAAGAGGCTGTGGAGACCATGAAAAGATCATTCGAGCTCAATCCCCGCTATTCCCAACTGGCATACGAAATCGGCGGCGCATTAGTCAGCATGCGCAGATACACAGAAGCTGAAGAGTGGTTTGACCGAACCCTCTCGATCAATCCGGACCATCTCGCTGCGCAGCTGGGAAAAGTGGGCATTCACGTTCTTTCGGAAGGAAATGTGGGAGAAGCGAAGGCTTTACTGGAAAACGTGCCTCAGCATCCGTTTGCCGATTGCATGTGGTTTACACTCGGGATGCTGGAACGGAATTACCAGGAGACCTTGGACCGGCTGGACTCCCTCTCCTACAGCCTTTTCGAAGAGCAGCATATCTACTTTCATAGAGACCTGGCTTACGCGGCTGTCTATCATGCGATGGGTGACCAGTCCAAAGTTGAGACTCATGCCGAATGGGTGAGAGCCGCACTGGAGAGAGCGATTGCAGAGCGTCCTTCAGATCCCCGGTATCACGCAGCGCTGGGCCTGACTTTCGCCTATCTTGGCCGGAAAGATGAAGCTGTCCAGGAAGGAAGGCGAGCTGTTGATTTATGTCCGGTCACCAAAGATGCCGCCATGGGGCCTTTGTACCTTCTCAACCTGGCCAGGATATACACCTTAGTCGGAGAACATGAGGAGGCGATCGATCAGCTGGAATATCTGATTTCAGTTTACTCGGCAGAGTTTCTCTGGCAGGTGGTCTCTGTCCCTCTCTTGCGGATCGACCCGAGCTGGGATCCGCTCAGAGCCTACCCGGGTTTTCAGCGTTTGCTCCAGAACAGACCCCAGATCCTCATCCCCGCCAAGTGAAATGGAAAATTGGGGACAGTCCCCAATTGATTCCAATTGACTCTTGATTGATTTGTTGATATTCTTTTGCCTGTCAACCAGTCAAAATGGGTATTGAATGTCCTAAGTGCCACTCCAAAAATCCTGATAACAGCCGCTTTTGCAACAGTTGCGCCTCGCCTCTTCCCTCGGCAGAAGACATCTCGGCCATCCCCACAGGAACTCTCGCAGCTCCCGCAGATCGAATAATCCGAGGGGGAATTTTTGCCGGCCGGTACGAAGTGATCGAGAAGCTTGGAGAAGGGGGTATGAGTGTCGTCTATAGAGTAGAGGACAGAAAAATCAAGGAAGAAGTCGCTCTCAAGCTCATCAAGCCGGAAATTGCCGCGGATAAAGATGTCCTCGACCGTTTCTCCAGCGAATTGAAAACCGCCCGCAAGATCGTCCATAAAAATGTCGGCCGTATGTACGACATCAATGAAGAGGACGGCACTCACTTTATCACGATGGAGTACGTATCCGGTAAAGATTTAAAAAGCCTGATCCGGATGACGAAACAAATGAGCGTGGGGACAACGGTTCATATTGCTCAGCAGATATGCGAGGGGCTGTCCGAAGCCCACCGTATGGGCATTATTCACCGGGACTTAAAACCGAGTAACATCATAATAGATAAGCAGGGGAGTGCCCGGATAATGGATTTTGGTGTGGCCCGCTTCCTCAAAACTCGAGCTGTGAAGGGTCCGGGAATGATAATCGGAACACCGGAGTACATGTCTCCCGAGCAGGCAGAAGCCGGTGATGTCGACCAGCGCTCGGATATATATTCGCTCGGAGTGATCCTGTTCGAGATGGTGACGGGACAAGTGCCTTTTCAAGCGGATACGCCTTTGAGCATTGCGGCAAAACACAAAACAGAGATAGTTCCAGAACCCCGAACGCTCAACTCTCAAATTCCCGCTGCGCTCAGCAGGGTGATTCTCAAATGTTTGGAGAAGAATAGGGAAAAGAGGTATTTGAGCGCTTGGGACGTTCTTTCTGACCTGAGGAAGGTCGGAGAAAGTATTTCGACAGAGGAAGAAATTTTTCCAGAGAGAAAGCTCCTGTCTTCAACGACAAAGATCACGATGACCTTGAAAAAACGATGGAAGATGATTGCCGCATTCTTATTGGTATTGGTTATCGCATCAGCCGTTTTTCTGTATTTCAGTAATGTTCGTCCGAGGACTCCTTCCCCGGAGAGGATGGTCCTGGTTGTTCTCCCATTCAGAAACCTGGGGCCTCCTGAGGATGAGTATTTCGCGGATGGGATCACAGAGGAGATTACCGGCCGTCTTGCAGCCATACATGGGCTGAGTGTCATTTCCAGAACCAGTGCACTCCAGTATAAAAAGACTGAGAAGACGACAAGTACTTTAAGAGAAGAGCTCGGTGTGGATTACGTGCTCGAGGGGACTGTCCGCTGGGATAAAACACAGGAAGGAAAAGGTCGAGTTCGAGTTTCTCCACAGCTTATCCGCGTCTCTGATGATACTCACATATGGTCAGAGCGGTACGACCAGGATATAGAAGATATTTTTACGGTTCAGTCCGAGATTGCGGAACAGGTTGCCAGACAATTGGACCTCACGCTTTTGGAGCCGGAGCGCCAGGCTCTGCTTGCCCGGCCGACGGATAATCTCGAAGCCTACGATCATTTCCTCCGGGCCAGCGAAGTGGAAAGCAGTGGTTGGCTTCATTGGGACATTCGCGAGATCGAGCGTGCCATTGAGATGTACGAGAGAGCCACTGAGTTAGACCCGAATTTCACTTTAGCCTTCATTTCACTCTCTCTGGTGCAGTCCTCTATGTACATTTCTGGAATGGACCACACGGAGGAGCGTCTGGCAAGGTCCAAGGATGCTGTGGACAGCGCATTAGCGTTAGCACCCGACCTGCCAGAGGCTCAGGAAGCACTGGCTTTTTATTACTATCGGGGTTTCCTCGATTATGACCGGGCCACGGAGATTCTGGAGTCGATCCGCAGAGCTCGGCCCAATTACAAACTGTCATTGCTTGGTTACATTCAGAGGAGGCAGGGAAAATGGGAGGAATCCTTGGTGACACTCGAAAGGGAATTCAGGCTCAACCCGCGTGCCTCTGATCTTGCCCATGAAATCGGGCTGTCTTACACATGCCTGCGCATGTACGAAACAGCCGAGGAATGGTTCGAAAGGGCGATCATGATCAATCCGGAGAGAGTGTATTCTCATTTAGCCAGAGCAAGAATTCCTTATCTCTCTCAGGGAGACACCCAAGGAACACAGGTTTTGCTGGGGACATTCCCTCACAGTCAGGTTACGGAAGTCACGTGGTTCACTATCGGCATGGCTGAGAGAAAATTTCAGGAAGTTCTGGAGCGCTTGAACTTTTTGCCTTTTGATTCTTTCGAAGAAGATTACTTTTTATTCCATAAGAACCTTGCCTATGCCGCGTTGTATCATGCCATGAATGAGTCGGAGTTGGTGAGGAGGAATGCAGAGCAAGCGCGAATGGCTATAGAGCAACTTGTCGACGAACGTTCCGGAGATGCAAAGCTTTATGCAGCGCTTGGGCTGGCTTATGCTTACTTGGGAGAAAGCCATGCGGCTATCCGAGAGGGGACGCGTGCTGTGGAGCTTTATCCGGTTTCAAAAGATGCTTACGGCGGCCCGGTTTATCTCTTAAATCTGGCTGAAATTTATGAGTTGGCCGGATTGTACGAAGAGGCCATCAGCCTCCTGGAGTTCTTGATGTCTGTACCAGCTGGAAACATTATATCTGTGCCGGTTTTGCGACTCGACCCGAAGTGGGATTCCCTGCGAGGGCACCCGAGGTTTCAGAGCTTGATCCAGTAGAGTTCTTGGAAATGCTGGTTTTTCTGAATCATAAGGTAACGCTTCCATTAGAAATAGGTTGATAAAAGTCGTGCTGTTCGATAATAAAAGTGTCCTCGCGAACAAAGCGCGGCAATCTCACACTCAGGTCATTGCGAGGGGCTATGAGATTCCTTCGCTTTGCCTGGAACAGGCTTGGCAATCTCATAAGAAGGATGATATTTTTGAAGTGTCATTGCGAGCGAAGCGTGTCAATCCCGTATGAAAAATTGATTTTTTTGAAAAAATACTTGAAATATGAATTGTTATTGGTGTAAGCTAAGGAAGGCCAAGAGGGACGGAGCGAAAAAAGATAATAATCAGCATATTTTTGACTTTTGTGAAAACTCTCCGCTATAATGTGGTAAAATAATAGCATGTAATTTGCTGGCTGGAGAGGATCCTCCTTAGCCCCGCTTCCTTTTCCAAACCTTGGCGCCTCGACAGCCAGCGCCCCCTTTTCCAATATCCCCTTCCGAAACTTCATTGAGTTGAGGTCTCGATTCTATGCAGATAGCGTATGATTTTCAGAAAGAGATGCGGATTTTTTTAAAGGGAGAGGAGAAAATAGTAATTTATCTGCAATGAGGAAACAATTCTACAATGAAACTGAGGCCACATAAAAAGGGGCCTGGCCCCTTTTCATCTGAAGGTGTTAGCTATCTATCGAAGGAGAAGGTGCCATTGCGGGCGCAGCGCTGCAATCTCTTGAAAAGAAATGTATATTTTTTCCATATGGGATTACCACGTCACTTCGCTCCTCGTAATGACAGTAGTATGAGTTTGCCGCGCTGTGCCCGCAATGACGTTAAATAATCATCGTTTTTTCTTTTTCAGATTTCTTATTTCTTTTTTGCCATTTCCTTGAGATGGTCTTTCAACTTGAGATGAGGAACGCCTTCTTTCAGCCATTTGGGAGCTGGTTTGCCCTTGAGGTGGTGGTCGAAGAACTCCCGCATCCGGATGGTGTAATCTCTTTGGTTGGCGGGTTTCCGCAGCCCATGATTCTCGCCCTTGTACTGGAGCATGACCACAGGTTTCCCGAGTCGCCGGAGTGTGTTGAAGTATTCGATTCCCTGATTCCAGTCCACAGCGCCATCTTTATCGTTGTGAAGGATAATCAGTGGTGTTTTCACGTTTTCTGCATAATAGACAGGGGAGTTTCGGGTATAGGCCTCGATGTTGTCCCAATAACCGCCCGTGAACCGTCCCTGACTGCTCTCAAAGATCGGTTGGTTGGCAGAGCCAGAGTTCCAGTATATAGAGCTGTACATGCTGATCATGTTGGTCAAAGGCGCTCCGGTGACACAGGCTTTGAAAATATCTGTCTGAGTAACAAGGAAGGAAGATTGGTAACCTCCCCAGGAATGTCCGTGAATTCCGATGTTGTTTTTGTCGACGACACCTGTCTTTATCGCAGCTTCTACAGCGGGGAGCACACACCAGACAGAAGACATGCCGGGGTCATTCACCTTGTACACGATATCCGGCATCAAGACCGCATATCCGTTGCTCGTGTACACAGATTTGTTGAAGCCACTGGCATAGGGAGAGAAATAGCGGTTCAGCCACTGTGAGAGTTTTTCGTAAATATAGACAATGGTCGGGTAGCTTTTTCCTTTCTCATAGTTGGCGGGCAGGAACAAGGCGGCCTGGAGCTTATCTCCTTTAGCGCTCTCATAATCAAGGAGCATGGTTCCGGATGACCAGAGAAATTCTTTCTGCTGCGGAGTGGCTTCTGTTATTTTAGCTCCTTTTTTCAAAGACCCATCAGTGACATAGTAATCCGGATAGTCTTTGTACGTCTGCCGCGTATACAGGAAAACATCGGCTTTCTCGGCTTTCCGTATCGAGAAAGCCGCATCGTCCCAGAGCAGCATTTTCGCGCCCGGCTTCCCTTTGTCGATCCGGGCGACTCCTCCTTTTTTTGTCCATTCCCCGTAAGTGCTGATGTAAAGCGGCTTGGAAAGATCAATGCCTTTTTCTTCAGGATCAAGCCTGAAGCGGCCTCTGTACCGGATGCCTTCTTCTCTTCCGTTGATCGTGAGGTTGACGCCTTTGCCGCCGTGAACGGGGACATTCCACACGTCCCAGTTATCATACAGTAGCACAGAAATCCCATCTTTCACCCAACCGAAATAGTAAGGATAGATCGGGGGATTTTTAACGTTGTGGTCGTCTTCTGTGTTGATAAAAGAGGTGGGGACGTCCTCGGTGATGTTGAATTTTTTACCTGTAGACATCTCATAAGTGAAGTAGTGTCCGTCATCATAATACAGAAAGTGAGTCCCGTCCGGGGAAGGGCCGAAATACCACCGGCATTTCTTGAGGGCGAGCTCTCGCTTTCCTGTCTTCAGGTCAAATACGTAAATATCTCTGTAACGGCGTCCTTCGAGATTCCCCATGAGCTCGTATTCCTGGTTATCCGTGCCGATCGCCCAACGGTGTTTGGGTGCAGCCGAGACTTGCCGTACATCCTCATCGGCTAATCTGAGGAACTTCTTTTCTTTCACCCGGTAGATACACAGAAAGCTAAAATTCTTGTCCCGGCCTTCCTGAACCTGCTGCATCGACTGGAGCCTTTTATCCAGCCAGTGCCAGATGACAAGGTCGGCCGGCTCCTCCTCTTCTTCCTTTTTGGGTTTGGGTTTTTCTTTATCTTCGTCCTTTTCTTTATCTTTCTCGGCCTTTTTTTCACTCTCTTTTTCAGGAGCCTTCTCAGTTTTTCCCTTTTCTTTTTCCTCTTTCTCTTTCACCTCGTGGATGCCGAAAAGGATTCCGGACAGATCTTCTGTCCACACAGGGGTTCTGTTCGGGCTTATTGTCATCCCCTCTGGAAAATTTTTATCCTTTTGGGGATCATAAGCAGTTTTGTGGGGCGATCCCTTGATGAAGTTTGTGAAACCTATGACGCTGTAGAGCTTATCTTCATAGTCCTCATCTTCCTTGCCTTTCAAGACAGCCAATCCTTCGCCTTCTTCGGTCCAGTTCAACCTCTTGTAAACGGCTTTGTCGCTCTCAAGCGAGAGGACAACCCCTGTCCGCATGTTGCGGAGCTGGATCCCGTTCCCGCTCATCTCTTTTGCGTCAACCACCATGGCCAGCCAGCCGCCTTTCTTGTCGAACGCATACTGAGACACATTCCCGATGTTAAACTCTTTGGAGGATGCGAGTTCATGGAGGATCAGATCTGACCCGCTCCACTTGTCCTTTTCTTTCGCCTGGCTTTCGGGCGGATACTTGTGGAGGGCGATCCATCTCGCGTTTTCACTAGAGAAAGTAAACCTTCGCGTTTTTTCGAACTCCACCTTTTCACCTGAATTCAGATTTAGCAGTCCGACTGTGTTGAAGAGTTTTTTCTTCTGCTTTTTGAGCTTTTTCGCTTCTTTCTCTTTCGGGTAGATCGTGAACGCCAGCCATTTGGAATCCTCAGAAAAAGCGATCTCTCCGGAGGCATACCGCGGGGCTTCACCGACAGGGAATTTGTATTCCTTATCGCCCTTGGTCTGCCGGATGATGACATCGCTGTCTCCTTTGTTCGGAGAAAGCCTGTAAGCGAACCACTGCCCGTCGTTGGACAGGGCGGTGCTTCTTATGCTTTTCCAGGCGAGGATATCCGGAAGTTCGATCGGCCGGGGCTTTTGAGGTTCCGCCTTTTTTTCTTGAGCCGAAAAGCCCGGGATCGCCAGAAATACCCATAAGAGAATGATCAGAGTTGTTATCGTTTTTCTTTTCATTTGATCCTCCTTTTTTTCTGTTTCACTCAGAATGTTATGAGCCAAAATCTGAATCGGCGTGAGATTCTAAAACTTGGTGGGGAAATAAGTTCTCTATTGTGATGATGAATATGATTATGAGTGCAGCGTGCCAATATTCCAGGATTACGATCGTTCATTTCAAATTCATGTTATCTTTTAAAGATAGAAAATCCCTCCCGAAAAGTCAAAAGCAAAAACACGATGTGTGTGTTATCATTTTTTGAGAGGCCCTAAACACTTTGTAAAGAACGGGCGTAATAGAAGTGAAAAAATCAAGCCGCATGAATGACAATCAGCTGGTGAGAGAGTGTCTGTGTGGAGATGTGGAGGAGTTTAGAAAAATTGTGGAGAAATATAGAGGAAAAGCGATGGCCATGGCTTTGAATATCCTTGGAAACAGGGAGGATGCCGAGGACGCATGTCAGGAGACATTCTTGCAGACCTACCGCCACCTGGACAGGTTCGATATCGAGAAGAGCTTTTCCAACTGGCTCCTCTCGATCTTGTATAAGCGCTGCCTGGACCAATTGAGGAAAAGACGCCGGTTCTTAATTTTTTATAAAAAGGCCAAGCATGAAGCCGCAGGAGTTATTCATTCTACGGCCCTGAATTCTTCGGCTCAGAATCCGCATATCCACAGTCTTCTGGAGAGGTTGAGCCCCAAAGAAAGAAGCTCGATTTATCTCTGGGCAAATGAGGGCTACACGAGTAAAGAGATAGCCGAGGTGTTGAAGTGTTCCCCGAACACGGCCAGGATTCACCTTCACAAGGCCAGGAAGAAAATAAGATATTTACTGGAGAAAGAAAATGTTTAGCTGCAAAATCATTGATTTTCTCTTCGCCTTTTTTCCGATAAAACGCTGGCAGGGATTTTTAATTCGCTTCCACATCCAGAAATGTCCGGCCTGCCTCGACAAATTAGCGGAAGCAAAAGACGTGAAATCTTTGTTGATCCAGGAAGGTGAAATCGAGAACCTGGAGGATCTGTGGCCCGCAGTCCAAACCAGGCTGGGTGAAAACACGGGAGAGGTGAGAATTCCTTTGTGGCGCCGCTGGAGATGGGTGTACGCATCTGCTTTTCTGGCGATGGCATTTGCAGTATTGATTTGGCTGAGTGTTATTTTTTTCTCTGGGAGAGGTCCTTCAGAGGACCCGCTTAAGGGACAGTTCCAGATCAACTTTATAGAGATCGAGTACGAACCGGCCCAGGCTTATGTTTTTCATCCCCAGGATTCGAATACGTATTTTGTCTGGGTGGAAAAGAAATCCTAAAGGAGGATCACCATGATTAAAAAAAGAGCAATTGTGTTCATCGTGTGCTTTCTGGCATTATCGCTGGTTTATCTCCAAGCCTCAGAAAAATTGAACATCAAACTGAGAGTCTATGAAGGTGCGAAGGAAGGGATTCCCGAGCCGCTGCGGTACGTGACGACTTCTTTTCTCCAGTCCACAGTTTCGGCAACTATCCAGACCGAGTTTGAACTGGAAAACGAGAGGGAAAAGATAAAGAGAGTCTTTAATTTGCAGGCTGTGAACCTATTGACCGAGGCGGATTTAGTCGTCGGGGAAAGAATACAGGAAATGGCGCGGCATTATTTTCGTCTGAACGGTAATGAATACCTCTTAGCGATCAGATTGACCGAATGGAAAGGCATGGGTCAATTTGTCATTTTTGTGAATGAAGTTGTTGAAGATAAGCATGAGAACATATTGACGACAGGAATCACGCTGCCTGGAGGAAATGCCGCGGTTTTCGGGTTTGAAGACAGAAAGGGCCAGCCCTATTTTCTCTCTTTCCACATCACGAGCGTCATCGGTCCTGATGGTGAGATTATTCCTCCGCCTCCTCCGCCGCCACCGCCTCCCCCAAAAAAAGCGGATAAAGACGTGCCTCCACCACCTGCTCCTCCAACTGAGGAAGAGCTTAAAGAATTTGCTAAAGATGCTGTAGTGGCTATCGGTAAGATCAGGCCTCCAAAACTTATTAGAGAAGTTTCCCCAATTTATCCAAAAATAGCAAGACAGTCAGGAGTTGAAGGGACAGTGGTGTTGGGCGTCAGAACCGATGCCATAGGTAGAATTACTGAAGTCAAGGTTTTGAAATCGATTCCTTTGCTGGATCAAGCCGCTGTCGATGCAGTCAGGAAGTGGATATACGAGCCCTTTATTTTCAAGGGGAAGCCAACGCCGGTTGTCTTTTCAGTAACAATTACTTTTAAGCTTAGGTAATGAAAATCTACTGCAGATTTATTTATCTGTGAATTTGTGACTTTAACGAAAAACTCCAGATAATAGGTTTATTATTGTGCGCCTGGGAAGTCAATCTTTCTTTTAGGGCGAGTGAAGTTCAGCCACTTCTGTTGTAAGCGAAGAAGAAGCATCAACCTGAGAATAATCCAATTCTGATCCCAAAAGGCTGTGGGGGATGAGATAAACGGCCATAAGCAGTATCGAGGCTCCCAAGACCCACCAGCGGGCCGGTTTTCCGCGGCGCCCGGCGATCAGAGCCGCGATCCACCCGATCATGGCGATGAGCGTTTTGTTGTCTGTCAGATCGTTCCCAAAAGGAAATCCTGTCCAGAGTTCTCCAAACGCAAATTTTTGAACTACCGGACCGAGGATAAGTCCCCCGACGAGCAAGAGTCCTGTCGTCCAGAGAGCCAGCTTCCGCGGGTTGCCTTTCGGATTGAGCGCCTCGATTCCCGCTCTTGTCGAAAACAGCATGGCGAGGAACATGATGATGATGTGAGGGACGAGAAGGATATCTGGAACAGGGTCTTTGAAGCGAATGACCACCGGTGTGTCCCCAGTGAGCGATATTTCATTTCCTTGGGTGGCCAATACTATTTTGTATTCCATTTTCGCAGAAGAGGGCTGTTTGGGAATACTCCCGGCCAGGTAATCCTCTTCACGAGTTAAAGGGCTCTCGGTCCAGGGATCTTCTGTTTTATGCCTTTTATAGAAGAGAGTTCCTGTGATTTCCCTGTCCGGCACTCTAATCCGGGTTTCATAATCACTCGTTGTTTCAGGATTCCGTGCCAATCTGAATTTTATTTCAGTGTTGTTGAGTGTCGCTTTGCCTCTCAGCGGATGAGTGGGGCCGGTCATTCGCTGATAAACGGCCGCAGAAGCCGTGATCAGGAAGGCAATAATCCACAAAAGTACTTTTTTCATTTTCATCTCCTGTTGAGAGCCTCAATCTTCACATTTTTCGTGGTGAAGTGTTCAAGAGGGAATTCAAATAATAACAGTTTAAATTCCAATTTGTCCTAAGCAAAATTTTATACCATGTTCAGGCTTCGTCGCAAGGGAAACGTTATTATATTTATAGGATAACCAGATATTTGGATTAAAATTCACTATCGCTTCGAAAAAAATTTGTTCCGCGGGAACTTCACACTGAAAATATGCGGGAACTCTGCGCTGGAAAGAGGTTAGAGTGTTGTTTTTTTACTTATTGGCTTCATATATTATGTTTTATTATTTACAATGCGTCTGAGACAGAATTAACCATTTTTTCTTAATGCTTTTTGCAAAAAAGAAAATTTTTTTGTAGAATAATAACGTAGTTAAGGAGGCCGGAATGAGAAGTCAAATGATTATGAAAGTGGTTTTGATGTCACTCTTGATGGTGGCTGTGAGCTTGAATGGTTTCGCCAAAAAGAAAGACAAAGTGATTGAAAGCAGCTGGATGACCACTCAAGTTCAGGTCGATGGAGTGAATCAGGAGTGGAGTGAAGATACTTTTGGGCACTATAAAAAAGCTGAGACGGATTATGCTTTCATCAACAGCGACAACTACCTGTACGTTTTGTATGTATTTAAAAATCGTCGACACTTGAGCTCGATAAGGCACTCGGGATTTACGATCTGGGTCAACACCGAAGGCAAAAATGCTAAAGTGTACGGCATCAATTTTAAAGAGAAAGAGATGACAGCGGATGAGCTCATCGCTCGGCTCGAAGAGGAACAAGGCCCTCTGCAGGACTTTCAAAAAGGCCAGCTCAAACAGAGAAAATCTTACTTCATTTATACTGGGGACGTCGTGGATAAAAAAGGCAATATCCTGACCAAAGACACCCTGGAAGGAAAGAAAGAGTGGCCAGCTTTTAGATCGAAACCTGTTAAAGTTGGTGAGACTCTCCATATTGTCCATGAATTCAGAATTCCTTTGAATATCCTTCGGGAATTGTCTGCCGATTATGTTTTGGAGCCGGGACAATCCGTAAAAATTGGATTTGAGTGGGGAGGTTTAAGTGATGAAGTTATTGATGCTTTGGTAGCAGAACAGGCGGCCCGAGGAGTTAGAGCCAGAGAAGGCGCCCACGGTGTGGCCATTAACGAGGAAGTGTCTGATGGGACAAGACGGGACCCCAGAGAACAAATGGCCTACCTGAGAAAACAAGCTCCAAAATTCACTTTCTGGGTGGATATGAAACTCGCCGAGGAAAAATAGAGTTTCCTCGCACTGCTGCCAGTGCGGGCGCTGCGCGTCAATCTCATACAAAGAGAAGTATTTACCCTTTGTTTCTGCTGACTCATTGATTCTTATTCCTAATTTTATTGTTTAGCACTCCGAGTCTGCTTAAACACATTCCTTCAACTTTATGCTGATTTTCCATGCCAGGGAGGATTGCGTATATCTGAGGGTTTTAGTGTCATTGCGGGAATTTATAGGATTCCTTCACTTTGTGCGAAACGGGCTTGGCCATCTCTTGAGATGTGTTGGTAATCAGACGAGGGGGAAAGTTTTTAATAGAGCCGGATAGCTGCTCAGCTCCGGACTGGACATGTCTTCCAGAGTTTGACCGGGGCAGTTTTCTGTGATAAGAGTAGGCGGAAAATGTATGAATTTACAGTCACGGAATCATTCATTTGGGGGATGCAGAGTAGCGGAATTTCTCGGGATTAAGTGAAAAAATATGCCAGAGATTTGAATCATTCTCTCAATAAACCGGTATTATAGAATGAGAATAAACACATTGCTTCAGTAGCACTCAGGAGGAATTGTATGAACATCGAATATTTCGAACCATTAAGCCGCGGATGGAACCGGATGAAGACGGCTCTTTTCAAGCCGTTCGATTTGACCAAGTGGTTTGTGGTCGGATTCTCGGCCTTCCTGGCTGGATTGGCGGATTGGAACGGAGGATCGGGATCTTCGCATTGGGGCGATGACGGGAGCTTCCGTGATTTCATTGAATTTCCGAAAAGGGCATGGGAATGGCTGATGGACAATCCAGGGTGGTTCATCGCCATTGTGTTTTTGGTGGTACTTGCGATCGCGATTGGAATCACTTTTACATGGCTGAGCTCGAGAGGGATGTTCATGTTCCTGGATAATGTCGCTCACGACAAAGCTGAGATCGGGAAGCCGTGGAAGCGTTACAGGATGGAAGGCAATTCGCTGTTCTTGTGGCGGCTGTGTTTCGGGCTGATATGTTTTGCGGTGTTCATCCTGTTCTTTGTGTTTTTCTTCACGACAGCCGCTTCTCTCTATAGAGAAAGCGATTATAGGCATGTGTCTGTCCCATTTCTTGTGCTCATGGGATTATTTTTCTTCTTCATGATTCTCATCATCGGGTATATATCGATGTTCTTGAATAGTTTTGTGGTCCCCATCATGTACAAGAACAACATCAAAGCAACTCAAGGCTGGAGCCGCTTTCTCGCACTTTTTGGAAAGCACCCGTTTCACTTCATATTATTCGGTGCTTTTCTCTTTCTCCTGACTGTCATGTTCGTTCTTCTGATCGTTGTCGCCGGGCTGTTGACCTGCTGCATTGGTCTCATACTGTTTATTATTCCTTATATCGGGACAGTTGTCACTCTGCCCGTCTGGTACACGTTGAGGGCTTTTAGCCTGGAATACCTGGCTCAGTTCGGTCCTGAATACGATGTGTTCCCGCCTTCAAAAGTGCCGGCTAAAAAAGCCGCTGCCAAGTAACGAGGGGAGATGTAGCTGGAGATGAGAATTAAAGCACATTTATCTTTGGTGTTGTAGGTAAGTAGAGATAAAAATGGAGATCAGTATCCTGGGATTTTTCGTTGAAGTAGTCTAAGACAAAAAAAATTTTGGAGGAAAGAAATGAAGAAGCATTCAAGCATGAAAAATGGAGAGAGATTCGAAGCACAGAAGAAGATCGAGAAACTTGAGGGAAATATCCGATCCCTGCGTTTCATTACGCTTCTTTTAACACTGATCATTCTAGCTGTTTCATCCGTAGCAATGATATCGGCTAGGAAAGGAGATGTCCTCCGGGTCCAGGGTTTGATCGTTGAAGATGCGGAGGGCAATCCAAGAATCTTAATCGGTGCTCCTTTTCCGATGACTAAAGAGAGGAAACGGGATGACAGGACCACTGGAATTTTAATCCTTGATAAAAAAGGCGTTGATCGTCTGGTAATCGGGTCTCCTGCACCGAATCCTCAGATCAAAGGGACGGTTGTCAAAAGAATGAGCCCATCCACTGGAATCCAGATCAATAATCCGGACGGCAACGAGCTCACCGGGTATGGCGTGATGGATTCGGGAAGTGTCGTTCTCGGTATGGATTATGAATCGGGCGAGGGTATCGGACTCTTTATCTCAAAAGAGATGGGATACACAGGCCTCTTGATTAACGGAGACAAAAGGCCGCCGAATGCTCAGCGAGTATTCCTGGGAACAAGCCGGAAAGAAGAAAGCCCTGGAATTCTCGTGCTGAATGACAACGCTGGGACTATGTATACATATTTGGGATTGAAAGATGGAATTCCTCAATGGGCTGCGTATGATAAAGACGGAAACCTTATTTTGGACGCTATCGAAAAGATGAAGAAATAAACAGAAGCAACGGTTCTGTTGGCTATAAGTGTTGCTTCTCTGTCTTGGCGGTTAACACAACCGGAGAGTGAGACGCTCTCTATTCATTTTCTTGTTCTTTTATTCCGTCCAGGTGTTCTGCCCCGGTGACTTCATAGGTCCATCTGATGCTGTCAAAGATGATCGAGACTTCCTCGAGATGATACGCATCGCCTGAATCCGAAAATGAAGTGAATGAGGATAGTGCGACGATGCTCCCCGCTTCTAAGGTTATGGAATAAAAATGTTCCTCAGATCCCGAGCCGCTGGGATCAGTCCTAAAGAATTTGAAGTGAGCCTTATCCACTGGTTCATTGTTTGTGAATGCTTTGGCCAAAAGGGGAGTTGTCTGATCGATGTCTTTGGTGAAGACTATCGGTTTATAGACCCGTTGGCTTGAATATTGGCCGGTTGAAGAATCCTGGGGATTGTACACCTCTTGTTTCAGCGAGTGGATGGGTATCAATTTGTCCCGTCCAAGAGATGCCACGGCCGACTCTCCTTCTATAACATTCCCGTCTATCTCTAAATACAGGTAGATGTTGGCATCACTCGTGTATCCGTTGGATAGAAGAGCGCCTGCCGAATTTAAAGGATGAGCCGTGTTTCCTGGACTTGTGTTCAGCCCGATCATCAATACGAATAATGTGAGTGCTGCGAAAGCGATAACAAAAGTTTGTTTTTTGTGATTCCTTAAATTCATTTGAATATCCCTCCTTAGACTAAAATTTTATTTCCCCCCCTAGAAGTAATTCAGATTGACCTGATTCTTCTCATTGCTTTGCTTTAATATCGTCCCAGAATTCATCATAACTCTGGTAGCTTTTGATCATTTCTTTCTTAAATTTAATATCGACTTTTCCTAATTTATCTTTATCTCTAAACAAATTTTTCGGAGCCGTGATCGTAGAAGAAGACCGCCTGAGTGAGTATTTCAAAAGGAAACAATCACTCTTGTAGCCGCCGATGATATACTTATCGGCCTCGCTATCCTTGATCTCGATATAAATTTGAAAATTATGAACTTCACTTCCTTTATACTTATCCAGCTCTGAGAAGCGCTTCAATGTATTCTTGAGAACAAGAGTTGGATTGTATTTATCTTCCATCAGGGACTCCTTAAAAACAGGATTGTTTTCTTGATTTTTAAATCAACACGAAATGCGTTTTTTTTGCGCATCTCAATAATTTGTTTCCTTTTTGCTTCTCCTCTGATTCCTTTTCCTTTTCAGAATATGTATTGCTTAAATCTTATTTCCTTCTTGATTATCTTGTCAACACTAAATCCCCGCATAGAATTGGATCAACCGATTTTACGGATCACTGCCATGGCCGTATCATGCAGGAGCTTTGACATCTGAGACATCATTTGGATCATTTGCTGCTGTTTTTGGAGGGCATTCTGCCTAGATCCCTGCGTTTTCATAGAAATTGCCCTACCGGGTATCTTCAGTGATGGTTTTTTAACAGAAGGCCGGGCGAAAGTCAATTCGATGGAGTTTAATCCAAGCCTATTTTTTATTGTTATGACTGCTTTTTGATCAGATTGAATTCGAATTGTATTTATGATAGTATTATATACGTTGAAATTGAAGAGACCTGTCCGTTCTCAGAACAGACAGCGATCACAAAGGATTAGGGGAAATTTCAACACATCAAAAACATTCCCTCCCTTGACAAAAATCCAATATTAAGAGGAAATCAGAATGAATATTTACGTAGGGAATTTGCCGCGAGAGGCAACAGAAGATGATTTACGGAAGGCTTTTGAAGCCTTCGGACAGGTCTCATCTGTTAAGATCATCACGGATAAATTCACTGGAGACTCGAGGGGATTCGGGTTTGTGGAGATGTCCAACAATTCCGAGGCACAATCCGCTATCTCCGGACTTGACGGCAAAGATTTAAAAGGAAGAAATCTTAGAGTCAACGAGGCCCGCCCCCGTCGTGATGACCGTCGAGGCGGAGGAGGAGGATTCGGCCGAGGGAGACCTGGTGGAGGAAGACGCTACTGACACCTGTCACTCGGACATTCAAAATCACAGTCAGACTTTTCATCAAAACGAATTTGGGGATTGCTTAGGTTTGCGTATTTATCCCCACAAATTCGTAAATTCATGTGCCATTTTCATCAAAAGAATGTTGGATTCTGCATGGAAGGCACCTGATTTATTTCTGCAATTGTGTACAGATAACAGAATGTTCGAGTTCTGGCCTCCAAATGAACCAGAAGTATCCGAATGGAAGGAATGATGAATGAAAAAGTATGAGAGAAAGGAAAGAAAAAAAAGAGAAAGGAAGAGAGAGAGAAGAAAAAGAGAAAAAAGAAAAAGAAGAAGCATAGGCTGAAACTGGAGATTTTTTTAAAGTATCAGCAGGGCAATTTTTACTTCCGTGATATCTTTCCCAACACCTCTAAAACCCCCTTAGGCTTTCGAGATCCATTTTCCTCTGGATAAAGGCAATCTTTGCCGTTAATTCACTGATTCACTGATTTATCAATCCGCAGAGAATTTTGGTCGGCCTCGGCTTTTTTTCCTCTGCGGATTTTTGGCCTTAAAATTGGCTCGATTATTTTTATGGGATCCACCGTTTCGAGATTTCTTTCGGGGGCTGAATCCCAAGCTCATGTCTGTGGCAAAAAGATCCATGTCCGCCGTTTGAACGGGAATCTTCATGCCGATAAAAGATTCGATGGCCTCGAGATGGTCAGTCGTACCTTCGCTGGCCAACGATATAGCCTTGCCAGAATTCCCAGCGCGGGCCGTCCGTCCTATCCGATGCACATAATTTTCGCGGTCCTGTGGAATATCGTAGTTAATGACCATATCCAGGTTATCAATATGGAGCCCGCGGGCCGCAACGTCCGTTGCAACCAGAAGAGCGAATTTGCCAGCCATGAAATCCTCAATAATCTTCAATCTCTGGCTCTGAGGAAGGTCACCGGTCAGATGCCGGCTGCGGAATCCGTTGTGCTGGAGTTTCTTGGACAGGCGGAAAGCGGCATGGCGCATATTCGTGAAAATCAGGGCGTTCTGCGGAGTTTGAGCCTTGAGAATGCCCAGCATGAGGTTCATCTTGATATGGCTTTTCACATGGTAGAGTTCCTGTAAAATCGTATCCACAGTCAGCCGTTCCGGAGTGACTTCTATGAACACTGGATGGTTCATGTGCTCGGCGGCGATATTTCTGGAGACGCGGTTCAATGTGGCGCTGAAAAGCATGTTCTGCCGAACTTTACGGGGAGGCATTTTCCTAAGAAGCTTTTTGATGTCCGGAAGAAACCCCATGTCGAACAAGCGGTCGGCCTCGTCGATGACCAGGATTCTGACATCTTTCAGGTTCAAATGGCCTCTTTGGCTTAAATCCAGCAGCCTTCCTGGCGTTCCGATGACGACATCCAGTCCTTTTTTCAATAGAGCTAGCTGGCGTGTGTATCCCACGCCGCCGTAAAAGCTTCCGATCGTGAACTCCAGGTGATGGTTCAAAAGCTTCGCTTCTTTTTCAATCTGAACGGCCAGTTCCCGGGTTGGGACAATAATCAGTGCCATTTTTTTTCGGGGCGCTCTATCAGAAAGCATGCGTTCAAACAATGTGATCAGAAATGCAGCGGTTTTGCCGGTTCCGGTTTGGGATTGAACAGCTACATCCAAACCCTGAAGTGTTTTGACTAGAGTTTGCTCTTGAACAGCTGTCGTTTCTCTATATCCTCTGTCCTCTATTCCGTGCAGAAGGCGGGGCTCGAGTTTCAATTCTTTAAAGTTCATTTATTTACCTTTGTATTTGATTAAAACATGAGGGGATGAATGTCAGAGGAAATTATCGTTCGGAAGGGAAAAACAATTTGCCTTGACTATTTCCTACCAGATGTTTGATTCTGCAGTATACCCTATACTCAGAAATTTAGCAAGCCAAATTATTTGGCTTGTACTGTTCATTGAGTTTTCGCGGGACCGGGGACTCTCAGGAGAATAAAAAATTGAGGCGGCTATAAGAAAAGGGCACCCCTCATTCCAGAGAAGGTGCCCTTTTTTTACTGAAATGGTGTGCGTTACATTCGAATGGCGATGTGTCTCGCCGTCAAGGTCGCTGTGGCGTCATCATAAAGCCCTGCGGCAAAAATGCCTTTGACTGTGCCATCCGCAGCGAGCCTTTCCTCTAAATCAGTCACAAAGTTTTCGAACGTGAAGTGGACCTGGACAGTTCCGTCCTGGGAGATCAAAAACAGGCCTTCTCCTTCTTCAGTCGGCTGAATCGAAGGTGGATCTAAGAGCTCTGTCAGGTCAATCACGACACCCGCCCGGTGCAAGTGATGAAACATACCGACGCCGTCAAGGTTGAGTGTGAGATTTTCCGAAGAAATCGAATCAAAGGCGGTCGCAGAGGGAGGCCTCCAATTGACAACCATGCACGCTATCACGTTTGCGACATCGATCACAGTCCAGGCCTGGAAGTCCTCGGGGGCCTGGCCAAACGAATTCACAAAACCGCGCACTTTGACCGGATTTCCGATTGGAATGGATGAAACATCCAGAACCCCGACATCGATCTCGTAATTGTTCGGATCCGCATCATACTCCGGGCTGGTCCCGGTGCCGGAGAAATCAAAGAGGCTTACGCGCCGTCTGCTTATGGAGTTCAGGTCGACTGTAAACCAGGGGAGACCGGTGTAAACTGCTAAACCATGGATTGTTGTTAAATGCATGTGCGCATAGCCCTCTGTGGCATCCAGTTCGGTTTCTTCGGTGTTCAATGTGCCGAACACAGTCACACGCTGTCCTACGGATATGTCGTCGATGCTGTAATCCTCGCTGGAGAGTTGACGCCTGACTACAGTGTTGAGTCCGAGCAGAACGTTCAGCGTGTTGTTGAACACCACGCTGCCGCCCGAACGGATCAGGGTGGCGCCTTTCACAGTTAGCATGTTGCTGTTTCGACTGATCACATTGCCCTTTACAACATCCATATCTCCGCCGGGCACGCTGGAGCCGGCGTACACCTGACGCGCTTCAAAGCGAGTGGGATTAAACCTCAGGTCGCCGATCACGATAACAGCCGCCAAAGTCTGAAGACTGTCCATCGCACTGAGACCGGCCTGGCCCTCGTAGGATTCTCCGTTGATCTCATAGACGGTTTCGTCAGTTGTCCTGACTTCAAGTGTGCCAAAGCGTTCCTCGCCACCGGAAAGAATATGGATAAACGGGCGGATAATGATTTCAAAGGTTCCGCCAGCAATATCCACATCTTTGAGGGGTCCTCGCAATCGGTGAATTTTAGGCGCTTCGGGATTCACTTCGGCCAGCAGAAACGGCTGCACCGTGAGTATCGGAGAATCGAATGCATCAAATTCAACCTGATTAGAAGCGTTCAAATTAAAATCCAGAGTGAGGTGAGCGGGGACACCGGGGAGGATAACGAGTACGTTCTGGCCTTCCAGGCGCACAGACACTTCCAGGGTGGTGATTGGATTGCCGTCCACATCCAGGATGGTTTCCACCTGCACAGCTTCTCCTGTGGAGTCTTCAACCCAGATATCGGCATCCTGATAATCCAGCAGGAGGGTGGCCTTGTTGTATATACCAGAAGGGACTGTGGCGGCTGTGAGAAACTCTGTCATTTCTGTGTACTGTGCGAAATCCACACGCGTGGAGAGGGGAAGCGTGCTGACAACAGTGCCGTTGGCTTTAGTCAAGGTGAGAGAAACCACATCAATCGTGTAGTTCACAAAATCGCCTTCGGCATCTGTCAGCCCGATCACGACCTGACCGAGATCCTCTGTTTCGTCCCCGTCCGTTGGGGAGACGATGTCACAACCTGATAATCCTACGATTGCCGCGATGAACACGCATGCCAAAAGGACAGAAAATAATCGTTTCCAAACACTGTCTGAGGATGTGATGCTTTTGTTCCAAATCATTGGTTCACCTCCTTAACCTTGTTTTCTTGGTTAGACAAATATTATAGCAAATCCTTGGACAAAAATTTTGGGTATCAGTTTAGTCGTTCTACTCATGCTAAATGAGAGAGACATCATATGTCTTCATCGAAGTTCCACCTGACCCAAACCTAAAACAGAAGCGTGTGGATTGACAGAAGAGCCTCGGGATTCTAGACTGGAGAAGGATTAATCAAATGAAGACAGGATCAATAATGAAATCTCGCACCTCGTTTATTCAAGTAATCACATACTTCTCGCTCCTCGTTCTCTTGTGTGCCTGTTGGCAGCAAGAATCCCCCTGGCAAGGATGGGGAATATCTGGGTCAGCTTAAGGTGAATATGCGTACCCTGAATCATCTCGTGAGTTTCGGGACGCTGGTGGTTGCGGCTCTGCTGGCTGTAGCGGCCGGTGTAGATGGAGAAAAATCCATGGATGTTAGAATCGAAAGAAAAACATGCTTGGCCGAGGACGGAGTTTCGATCGTCTATTCGGCTGCAGGCGCGGGAGACCCGGCTCTTGTTTTTATTCATGGCGGGCTGGCCGATCGCACCTTCTGGGATGGACAGCTCAGAGAGTTCGCGAGTCTTCATCGAGTCGTCGCTCTCGACCTTCCTGGCCATGGAGAGTCAGGACTTAACCGGAAAAAATGGGGAATTCCGGAATTCGGCGCTGACGTGAAAGCCGTCATTGAGGCGGAGAAGCTGAAGAACGTCATCATCTTCGGCAATTCTCTGGGCGGGCCGGTGGCTTTAGAAGCAGCCCCCCTCCTTCCCGGCCGATGTTTGGGAGTGGTCGGAGTCGATACTTTTTTTGTGCTCGACTATCGGATCACGCCCGAAGAGGCGAAACGGAGGGCGGAGGTATTCAAGCACGATTTTGCCGGGGCCTTGAAGCAAATGGTCCGGGAGCTCTTCCACGCCGATGCTGATCCGGCCCTCATAGCGGAAGCTGAAAAGCGCATGAGCAGGACCTCGCCCGAATCAGCCCATGCAATGCTAATGTCGCTTGCCGGGTATGATGTGGGCGCTGCAGTCAGACGTCTGACCGTTCCGCTCCGCGCTATCAACGGCGATCTTTATCCCACGGATGTGGAGGGAAATAGGAAAGTTAAATCTGATTTCGATGTGGTTATCATGAAACATATGGGCCACTATCCGATGCTAGAGCGTCCCGCGGAATTCAACAAACATGTGGCAGAGACGGTTGCCAGCCTCACCAAGTAAGAGGCTCCGACCGGCTTAAGACCCTGAAGCGCTCTAGTCCCACATCTTCTCTAAATATCTACTTTCTCGCGTCTTAAGGAATTTATAAACCGATATCTCTAGGAATCGTGGGAATCCAACATCCTTCCTCATGTTCTGAGCTTAGGACTGGACTGAGGAGTCAGTAGCTCACCTAATCATTCAATTTGACACTCCCCTCATAAATTATTATCCTATTGCCAAGTGAACGGAGGGAACAATGGGAGAACAGCTTCTATTAATATTATTAGGCGCAGGCTTAGGATTTCTTATCAAATCCTATTCAGAACGAACAAATCAAGCAAGGAAAAAAAAGGAACAGGATGCGAACGTGAAAAGAGAAGATAGTGCTATTTTAACCAAAATAATGGATACTCTTTCGGCATTCAGGAAAACTGTTGAATCAGAACAAAGCGGGAAATCATCAGTTCAATATTATGATGAGTTATACAGTTTGAGTTTTAAAATGCAGCATGAAGAAAACAAATTATTAGCCAATGAAATCCAATATTTCGTTCAGGAGCATAGAGGACAAGATCCCTCATTTTATAAATCATTAATTGAAGATATTGATTCATTAAAATTAAAAGTTACGGCTTCCCTGGGTTGAAGAACTAACAGACCAGATCATGTTTCTG
>JABAOH010000378.1_pt4 | contig 25673 bp, 15 predicted proteins | sample 7062181 | NCBI WGS metagenome assembly JABAOH01 (sample SAMN14538630, study PRJNA623070) | marine sediment metagenome | biome: marine biome [ENVO:00000428]; feature: marine pelagic biome [ENVO:01000023]; material: deep marine sediment [ENVO:00002113]; isolation source: pool of 5 deep marine... | reverse complement strand
TATTTATGATGAAGGTACTGTGGTTATGCTGACAGCCAATCCTGATCCTGGATGGTCGTTTGATCATTGGAGCGGATATTTAAGCGGTTCGAAAAACCCTGAAACAGTTCTTATGGATTCTCCTAAATTTATTACAGCAAATTTTATCGTAGAGGGAGGAGAAGCTGTCGACTTAACGCCTACTGACGACGCCTATGTCCAGGGCAGTATCTATGCCTCAAGGAACTTTAATTCTTCATCTTATCTAAGGGTAAGACACGGGAATGACGAGAAATTCTATAGCAATGTTTATTTGAAGTTTGATTTGAGCGGCATAAAAGATCCAATCTTCAATGCTGTATTGAAACTAACTGTAAAAAATAAAGGTTTGAAATATGGTTCACCGGCCAGAGCAGATATTTATTCAATAAAAGATGATAATTGGAGTGAGAGTACTATTACCTGGAACAATGCACCTCCTGCAGATGTTCATTTAGATTCTGTGAACGACATCGCATCCGAGGGTAAAGTTTATCACTGGGATGTAACCAGTTTTATTGCTTCCGAGATAGTTGGTGATAAAGTAGCAAGCCTGATGCTAAAAAACAATGACACTGCTGATAAACAGGCAGATTTTTACAGTCGGGAAACCACTTTTCCCCCTGTATTAAAAGTTGTACAGACTGCTACTAATCATGTTGAATTTAAAAAAGAGGAAATCCACATTCTTAAAAATTATCAATTGTGTCAAAATTATCCGAATCCATTTAACTCATCTACACGCATCTGCTATCATCTGCCAAGATCAGGTAAAGTGAAATTGATTATTTATGATGTAAGTGGTCGGGAGATCTCAGTTTTGGTGAATTGTATGCAGGATGCTGGAACACATGATATTATTTGGGAAATTGAATGTAATAAGTTTGCCAGTGGTATCTATTTGTGCTGTCTACAGGTAAATTCTTTTGCAAAAACCATGAAAATGTTATTGCTGCAATAGAATGAAAAAAAGATGTCACTTAATTGAAATTATGTCCGATAATAAATAAAATTGAGGAGTAATATGAGGCACATATTGATCTTAACACAACTACTCCTACTTTCTGTCGGAGCCCTCGCAAATACCAACATGCTGGTAAGATCGATCTCATTCGCAACTGTGCCAAAGACAGATGCACGCCCGCGGATAGACGGTCAACTGAATGATCCCTGCTGGCAGCAAAGCAAGCGACTTTCCGGCTTTGTTCAAACCGCTGGTAAAGATTTCAGTGCCCCTGCCAGACAAACGACTACCTGTCTTTTGGTGTATGATGACACTCATCTCTACATTGCTTTTCAGAGCAGGGAATCGGAAATTGCGAAACTAAAAATGAATTCTAAAATGTGGGACGATGCGGATATATTGTATGATGACCGTGTCCATATTTTTTTAGATATGGACCACGATCACCGCAGCTTTTATGAATTGGTTGTCAATCCGAGGAGTGTTCAGTTTGATCGCAAATGTTTCACCCGATATGAGAAAGTACACAGGGTGGATCTGGATGCGAGCTGGAATTGCTTCTGGCTGGCCAGAACAAAGATCGAAGAAGACCAGTGGGTTTCAGAGATTGCCATTGATGTGCCATCACTGGGTATTGATCGCATTCAAGAAGGAATGACGTGGGGATTTAATGCGGCTCGTGCCCGTGTTCCTTACGACGAAAAGGGAGGAAGCTGGATATTAGATTATTCCAGGCGTCCCAAGGGAGAAGAAGAAGAATACAGTGCCTGGGCTTTGATGCGTGACAATGAGACATCAAGTGTCAGTAACTTTTATTCGCCCATTGAGTTTGGTGACATAGTATTTGGCAGTATTCCGTTCGAGGTTTCAGAGATCAGTTACCTGGGTGATCACCACGATTCCAGCGAGCCTGTTCGCCATCCTTCAGTTTTTGGAAGAAATCCTCTGAAACTTTGTTTTAAAGCAGAGAAAAAACAAAAAGCGGTTCTTCATTTATCAGTGGATCCGCTTTCTGCCGAGAGATGGGAGTCGAAGCAAATCATTAATACCAATTCAAATACGCCTGTTGAAACAGACTATTACATCCCTGAAAATGGAGAGAACAGGCTCTCAATTCGGTTGACAGATCCTGTTACAGGGCAGCAGCTTTATGTTACCTCTTATGTACTGACAGTTCCGCCGTTCATTGAATTTAATTTAGAGCCGCTGTATTCGTATCAGCCTTCGGAAATAAAGCCGGTCTTGTTTTTCCTGCGCACCAGTGAAGAATTTTACAAAATTGCTAAATTAGAATTGACTCTTCTCGAACCTGCTTCGGACCGCGTGATTACCAGCCAGACCATTGAAGATTTGAGCCATGCCAGTGATTATCAGCCTGTTTTCGATATTCAAAAACTGAGGCCGCTTCCCGGGGGAAACTACGCAATTCAATCGAGACTGATTCGAAAATCAGACAGTGCTGAGCTGTCGAGTTACACACTGTCCTTTACAAAGTTTAATCCTGTCATCCCTAAAAAATTTCAGGTCGTAGAACAACCCTATAACTTTGGCGGGTTCAGCGGACATGCCGTGAGAATCCAATTCCCTTTTCCTGCGGAGTTTGTTTTTTGGAAACATGCCTGTTACATCCCGTGGTGGGATGTGGGACAGATCGGCATCAGTTACGAGTTTGTGGAGACATGGGGCGAAGGGAACCAGGGATGCAGTGAACCCATGCAGGATCGTGAAGGACGCTATACCCGCGTGAAAATATTGGAAAAATCACCTGCCCGTGTAGTTGTTCAATATCGATATGCTATAAATGATCATCATTATCGAATCCTTCGCAATGAGTGGGTGGATGAATACTACACCTTTTATCCGAATGGTATTGGGACTCGTCATATCGATGTCTGGCCGAACAGCACCCGTGAACATGAGTTTTTTGAAATTCTGTTGGCCAAACCACCTGCGGTACGAGCTAAAGATTTCTTTCGTGACAATGTTGCCGTTTTTTCAAGTCTCGAAGGAGAAAAACATACAACGAATGAATTCTATGCAGAGCCGATTTCATTTTATAAAGATTTTGTAAGCAGACACAAAGAATTCATTCTGGAGATAGAATTAAAAGATCGTCTGCATCCGTTTGCTTGTTTTGCCTTACGCGATGAGCTTCTCCCGGGTGTTAAAAATCCGGAACATTTTGTAGTTTGCAGCCCCAGACGAAAATATGACTTGAATGATGACAGGCCCAGAGGACACTGGCCAGCTTCTCAGTATCAAATAGACGGTTATAATGCAGTTGCCCTGGATGTGCCTAATCACGGCAATATCGGCAGCATCCACATGGATGTGAATCCAGATGTTCTACCCAATTCATACGTGATACTGATTGGCCTGGCTGAATCCAATACAAACACAGCACAAAAAGAGGCAGAATCGTGGCTTTATCCTGGAGATGTTCAATGCATAAGTAATAATATCGAGTTTAATAAATATGATTTTTTTCAGCGGGCCTACCTTTTCAATGCGAAAAAATCCTTTAAAGATTGTCGAATCAAAATCAGTCCGCAAAAGGATATGATAATCAATCCGGTTTTTCTTATAAAAAATCAAAAACAAGAAGTGCGCGTAGTGAGAATAAATGACGTTGAATTAGAGACTTCATACTTTGAGTCTGGCCTGAGCAGGAACAACGAATTGGTTGTTTTCTTGAACACAGAAATTAAAGAAAAAGATACACTGCTGAAATTTGAATTTTAATCCCGAATTAACAGATAAGAACTCTTTTTATACCTATTTCTTATCATTCGAAAACTAAGGATTTTTAGCTCTCTTTTAAGCCTACTGGGTAACTATGGTATCAAATGAACTCAGGTTTAAAAGGTTTTCCAGATTTCTAAAGCCTAAATTAGGCACAAATTTATAAAACTTATGCTGTAGGGTTAATCTTATCCGTTCATTGGGCTTAACTAATAAGATATCAGGAGGTTATTGTGAGATTTTTTATGATTTTCGTTTGCGTTCTTTCATTTTTTTTAGCCAATCAATCTCTTCAGGGTCAAGAAATTGATCAAGACATTCGAATTATTACAAAACTTGCGAATAATATTTGTGAAAATTCGACATTCCGATTTATAAATCGGAAAAGTAAGGAAACTTACACTAGTCTAAAGGATGTTAAGTATTCTAAATATATAATAATAGAAAGCCCATACAATGAGTGGAAATACTGGAATGGTGTTTTAAATATGGCAATGTTGGAATTGAGCGATATTTTAGATGACGATAAGTACAAAGAATTTGCCATAAAAAACTACCGGTTTGCATTTGATAATTATAAGATTTTTAAAGATAACTATGAAGGGTCACATAAATGGAGTTATCCATTTAGACAATTGTTTATAACGGAAGAATTAGATGATTGCGGCGCCATGAGCGCTGGTTTAATTGAAGTTTTAAAATATGACCAGAGAAAGGAATACCGGATCTATCTTGACACTGTGTCTGATCATGTTCTTAAAAAGCAAGATAGAATAGAAGATGGTACCCTTGTAAGACCATTCCCCCATAAAATGACGCTTTGGGCGGATGATTTATATATGAGTGTTCCATTTCTGGTAAGAATGGGAAAACTTACCGGAGATAAGAAATATTTTGATGACGCAATCACACAGGTCATTAACTTTACTAAATATTTATATAATCCCAAAACGGAGTTGTATTATCATTGTTATTATAGTGATTTAAAAACGAATGGTGTCGCGCATTGGGGAAGATGTAACGGATGGGTAATGATGGCGCAAGTCAATTTATTGAATTTTTTAAATGAAGAACATTCAAAAAGAGATACGCTGATTTCCATTTTATTCCAACAGATACTGGGCATTGCTAAATACCAGGATATAAAAGGCTTGTGGCATCAAATACTGAATAAAAATAATTCGTATTTAGAGTCTTCTTGTACAGCAATGTTCACCTATTCCATTGCCAAAGCGGTGAATGAAGGCTGGATCGATAAAAGATATGCATCTATTGCTTATAGAGGCTGGGAAGGACTGCAGACCAAAATCCGAGACGATGGACAGGTGGAAGATATTTGTATTGGAACAGGCATAGAAGATAACATGATCTTTTATTATAAACGCCCCAAAAGATTGAATGACATCCATGGCTTGGGTGCTATTTTATTAGCTGGAATAGAAGTTATTAAGATGAAAAAAACTTCAATAAGGAGGTGATTGCATATCGATAATAAACCCAAGTAACAAGAAGCCAAGGAGGTAACAAACGATTGAATCAAATCTAAGAGGAGACATGACCAATGAAAGCCAAGTTTAATTTGTGTATCGTTTCATTTTTTACTGTTTGTTTAGTTGTTTGCCCAGTGATAGGCCAGGTTTCCCTTACACCAGATACGGTTATTACTTTTCTCAAAACAACTACGCCTCCAAATATTGATGGAGTTTTAGATCCAATCTGGGAAAATGTAACAGAATTTGCAATTGATCACTCTGTTGTTTTAAATCCAGATAAAAGAGATCCTACTGATGAAAATGATTATTCAGGATCTTTTCGAGCAATGTGGGACGATGACTTTTTTTACACATTTTTTAACATTGTAGACGATACTTTGTTCCGGGATGATATTAATGATAAGATTTTTCGAGATGATTGTATTGAACTCTATTTTGATGGAAATAACAGTAAAGAATCTACTTATGATGGGATCGATGACTGGCAGATTCAAATATCATATGATGACCCATTAACCAGTTTTCATATTGGTTCAAAATCACCGAATACGGATCTAGATATTTCTGATTTTGCTAATCATGCGATATTGATCAATGATGAAGGGTGGACTTTAGAAATTGCAATAATATGGGGAATGTTGAATATAGGACCAGTGGATAATCAAAAAATTGGTGTAGAATATGATTATGATGATGACGATGATGGTGGTGTCAATGAACATAAGATAAAAGCATTTGCGGACAGCACTGATGATACATGGAAGAATGCAAGTGTGATGGGAACCGCAATTTTAAGCGGTGAATTGGTCGCAACAGCGGTAGAAGATCAAAATTATTCTTATCCTGAGATATTGGAACTCAGGCAAAATTTTCCCAATCCTTTCAATCCCACAACAGAAATAGTGTATTCTGTTCCACGAAAAGATCTTGTCACTTTGGATGTATATAATTTGTTGGGAGAAAAAGTGGCCAATTTAATTAATAACCAAATTGAAAATGCAGGGTATCATAAGGTCCAATTTAATGGGGCTCAACTGAATAGTGGTATTTATCTGTACAAGATTCAGACTGGTTCGAATGTTTTAACGAAAAAAATGATGCTTCTGAAATGAACAGTCGCCCGTTTTCCCGAAATTGAAGAAGATGAAGGACCACTGTATCTACTTTGCAATGAATATCCACCTGCCTAAAAACTAATGGCTTAATTCAGTTGACAGTCGAGCCACTGCTTCCACTTGTACCACGATACCGCGCAACGAGAAATCCAGGCCAGTGAAGCAAACTATGGAGGAACCGTTATGAGTAAGCGGTTTATATTACCTTTTGCGTTTATACTCCACCTCGGAATTATTTTTTGTAGTCGCAATGAGGCAGACAAACAGAAAATTATAATTTCTGTAATTCCTAAAGGAACGACGCATGTATTCTGGCAATCTATTCATGCTGGAGCAGTCAAAGCATCGAAAGAATTAGGAATCGATATCAATTGGGTTGGAACGGATAAGGAAGACGATCGCCAGCAGCAAATTGCCCTTGTTGATAATCAGGTAATGAATCAAGTCAATGGCATTGTTTTAGCCCCTTTGGACGCTATGGCGCTTCGCCGTCCTGTTCAAAGCGCTGTGAAGAAAAGCGTCCCGGTAGTGATTATTGATTCTGATCTTATAGATTCGGAAGATGTGTACACAAGCTTTGTTGCCACAGATAACTACAAAGGGGGCTGTCTTGGAGGCAGGAATCTGGCAAAATTTCTAAATGGACAGGGCAAGGTTATTTTACTGCGATATTTTGAGGGTTCTGCAAGCACGGCAAAACGAGAGGAAGGATTCTTAGATGTTATTAAGGAATTTCCTGGAATCAAGGTGGTGAGTAGCGAACAATATGCTGGAGCAACCAGTTCGCAGGGACTGCAGGCGAGTGAAAACCTAATATTGCGATTTAAAAATTCAAACGGAATTTTCACTATTGACGGCATTTTTTGTCCCAATGAAACTTCGACCTATGGAATGCTTCAGGCGCTGAGAAGACATCGATTGGCAGGGAAGGTTAAATTTATAGGTTTCGATTCGAGTGAACCGCTCATTCATGGTTTGCACAATGGCGAGATTCATGGCCTGGTTGTCCAGAATCCTTTCAAAATGGGTTATTTGGGAGTTAAGACAATGTTTCGACATTTAAATGGAGAAACTGTTGAAAAGCGAATCGATACTGGAGTTACATTTATAACAGCTGAAGATCTTAACAATGCAGAAATACAGGAATTGATCAATCCAGATTTGGAAAAGTGGTTGAATCTTTAAAAAACATGGCGGTTGACATAATTCCACGCCTGGAAATGCGTGGAATATATAAAAGATTTGGAGCAACAATTGCTCTTGACTGCGTGGATTTTACCGTAACGCCGGGTGAAGTTCACGCCCTTGTTGGCGAAAATGGTGCTGGGAAAAGCACATTAATGAAAATTCTTTCCGGTGCCTATCAGCCTGATAAAGGTTTCATGTTTCTTGATGGACAAGCCTATCAGCCGCGTAATCCTCTGGATGCCCGCCAAAAGGGTGTCGGAATGATTTATCAAGAACTGTCACTAGCACCGCATATGACTGTAGAAGAGAACATATTTCTCGGTATGGAACCGACCAAAATGGGATTTATACGTTGGAAAAAGGTTAGAGAGCGGGCATTAAAATCCCTCGAGTATTTTGATCATCCGGAAATCAAGCCTGATATCCGAGTCGCTGACCTTTCGATTGGAGCTCAACAACTGGTTGAAATTAGCCGGTCACTTGCAGTAGGATGCCAGGTACTTGTTTTCGATGAACCAACAAGCAGCTTGTCTCAGCGAGATATTAAGCAGTTATTTGAAATTATTAAGGGTCTTAAAAATAGAAACCTCTCAATCATATATATTTCACATTTTCTGGAAGAGGTTCAAGAAGTCGCTGATCGCGTCACAGTATTAAGGGACGGATCAGTAGTCGTGTCGTATGCAGCGGGAGAAATCACTTCTGAAGAAATTGTTCAGTTGATGGTAGGGAGGGAGGTAACAGAGTTATATCCAAGGTCTTCAAGACAGTGTTTGGAGCCTGTTTTAGAAGTAAAAAATCTTGCTGGGATAAAAAAACCAGAATCTGCCAGTTTAACTCTACATCGTGGTGAAGTTCTTGGCATAAGTGGTCTGGTGGGTGCAGGGCGTACCGAATTGATACGCGTCATATTCGGACTTGATCCTGTACGCAATGGCGAAATTAAAATTGGTGTTTATGTTGGTCCATATTCGCCTCAAAGCAGGTGGATTCAAGGTATTGGGATGCTCAGTGAAAATCGTAAAGAAGAGGGACTTATTTTAAATTTGAGTATTGCAGATAATGTTACTATTTCCAGAATGAAAGGATTCGGACCTTTCGGTTTGGTGTTACCTCGGAATCAATATGTAGCGTCTCAAAAGTGGATTGAGCAATTAGGTATCCGATGTCAAGGTCCGCAGCAGCGTGTTATAGATTTGTCGGGTGGTAATCAGCAGAAAACCGTTTTGGCAAGATTACTCCAGCATGATGTTGACGTGATGCTTTTAGATGAACCGACACGAGGAATTGATGTTGTTGCCAAGGCAAAGATCTATCAGGTCATCGATGAAATGGCTTCGGGCTCTACAGATACTAAACCTAAAGCTATACTATTCATAAGTAGTTATTTTCCTGAATTACTGGGTATTTGTGATAGAATTGCTGTCATGTATCGCGGGAAACTTAGCGCTGTAAAACCAATTGAAGAGGTGAATGAACATAGTTTGATGTTGGCTGCAACAGGGCAAGGAAGTCTTTAATGCATAATCACCTAGAACAAAAAGACATGACTGGTGAAAAGTTTATCACTTTTCATTCAAAGAATTGGATGAATTTATTAAATAGGGTTGGTGTATTTTTAGCATTGTTTCTTGTTTTTGGATTTTTCACTGTACTTAATACTAAAATTGCCACACTGACTGCCATAGAAACGATCATTCAACAAACAGTTATCGTTGGTATCTCTGCTATAGGTGTGACTCTGGTCATCATTTCGGCAGGAATTGATTTATCGACAGGTTCAATTATCGCTATGGGATCTGTGGTGGCTGCATTCCTTATGGAATCATTTAGGCTTAGTCCATTACTGGCAGCCTGTGGAGGTATTTTTGCAGGTTTTTTGGGGGGATTCTTTAATGGAATGGTGATTACACGATTAAAGGTTGTCCCTTTTATTGTTACATTGGGAACTCTTTTGCTTGTGCGCGGGTTTGCCAAAGGATTGGCTCACAGTATGCCAATTAACGTGGATCAAACATGGCTGAGTGAATTATTGGCAATTTTGCCACCAGATAGAAGATGGATGTTGATTCCTCCAGGTGCCTGGATTATGGTTTTTTTAGCGTTCATTGTTACTGGTTTTTTAAAATATAGCCGGCTTGGCCGTCATGTTTTTGCAGTTGGTTCCAATGACCAAACGGCTCGTTTGTGCGGTGTAGCAGTTGAACGCGTCAAGATATTTATTTATTCTGTTTCTGGTGCGTTTTCAGGAATGGCCGGATTGATGTTGATGTCGTACCAGGGGCAGGGCGACCCTACTGGTGCTGTTGGCTTAGAACTTGATATTATTGCCGCAGTCGTGATAGGTGGTGGAAGTTTATCGGGTGGTGAAGGTTCCATTCTTGGAAGTATTGTCGGTGCAGTTATCATGACTGTGATTCGAACCGGCTGCCAACTCAATGGATGGCCTACATGGGTCACTCAAGTTGTCACTGGTTGCGTTATTGTTACAGCAGTATCTGTTGATAGACTTAGACATCGAGGATTAGCATAATTGATATCTTTTGTCTTAAGCAGTTTGATAAGACTGTGATGTGCTGACAAAAAATGTTTAATAACATTTTTAAGCCACAGTATAGTCTCTGCAGCGCTAAGAATTTAAGAAAATTTACCACTCGGGGTAGTGTTCTGCACCAAGCGGAGATAAAATTACGAAATATGAGTGTCTTTATCTTATAGGTGTTCGAAATGAAATTTAATAAAAAATTCTTGTTAATAGTTATCACCCTGTTGTTATTAAGTGTTATCTGGATATCGAGGGATCAATCTCAACCTGGCAAGAAAATGTTTTCCTTGTATAGAACTTATAAATCAGTCCATGAGTACGATTGCGTCACATCTACATCGACAAAAGTTGCCATCATTCGATCCGATGATTCGACCTTAATCAATCCTGTATCGATTAATGATCCGACCATTGGTTATGAGACCATCGAGGAGATGGTCAGACGTGCAGTCAATTTGGCCGGAGGATTCCATGGGCTCATTCAATCGGGAAATATGGTTTTACTTAAACCTAACATTGTGGATCCTGATCTTCCGGGTTCCGGAGCAATTACAGATGTGTGTGTTATTAAAGCGCTTATTAAAATGATTGACGAAATAGATCATGGCAATATCGAGATTGTTATCGGAGAAGGATCTCCCCGACCAATGGAATATGAAATGAAATATCAAAATAGATTTAGCTCTCCTCAATGGCAAAAATTGTGGGATACTGCAGGATATCAGGACTTGCTGACCGATCCATACTTGGAAGGTATCAATTTCAGATTGTCCAACTTAAATGGTTCACCGCCCGAAGATCCCTGGCAAGATTTGGAACTTGTTGCTGTACCTAATGATCCACAAGCCGATCCACAAAAGGGTCAATATTACATTCATAAGGATGTGTTAAATGCTGATGTTTTTATTACTATACCAGTTATGAAAATTCATAGTCGGACAGGAATAACTGTTGCGCTTAAGAACCAGATTGGTCTTGTTCCGAGCACACGCTATGGATTTTGGAAATCGCTAGGTGTACCGCAGGATAATTACAAAACGCGACTAATTCATGATGATCAAGCGCCAATATATTGGACGGATAAGGAAATAGTAGACTTGTCAAATATAGCAAATATTCGATTTGTAATCGTGGATGCCCTTGCCTGTTTGGAAACAACAAAATCTGCAAGAGGAAATAATTTAGTCAGGATGAATACCATAATAGCTGGTGCAGATCCTGTTGCTGTGGATCACGTTTGTGCGCGTTTAATGGGGTTAAACCCGGACGATATTGAACACATTACTCTTGCTGAAATTGTTGGACTGGGAACCAATGATCCAGATAAAATTACAATCTATGGAGCTGATTTAGACCATACGAAAAAGAGATTCAAGAAAAGTTCTAACAATACGGCAGATTTTGGACAAGGAAACCGCTATTGGCTTTTGAACGGTCCTTATCCAATTGCAGGAATTTCAGATCCTATTAACTACCAGTTTATTCCAAATGAAAGAAGTCTCGCTCCTGAACCAGGTAAAGATGGTTGGAGTGAGGCTATTTATTTTACTAACGATAGACTTGATTTAAATAATTATTTCAGTTATCCAGGAAAAGTACTTAGTTATGCATTCTGTTATTTTTATGCTCCTCAAACTCAGGAAGCAGAATTATGGATTGGATCTGATGAGGCATTGAAAATATATATTAATGGTGCATTAGTATATAGCTATAATAGTTTCAGGTCTTATCCGAATGATCGATTTGTGAGTACAAAAGTAAAAACGTCAATTAAAGCAGGTGAGAACCGTTTATTAGTAAAATCGTTGCAGAAATATGGATATTATCATTTTTGTCTGAATATATGTGAACCCGAAACAAATCCAGACTATGATGGAAATCGAATCTGGGGACTGAAATTTAAAACCGAATCGAGTAATACCACCGTTAAACATAGAAATGTGATTTCTGCTGTAACTTATAAAATCATAAATTGTTATCCCAATCCATTTAATCATACTATCCACATTAATTATCAAATATCAAATCCTGGTCTAATGCATATAGCAGTTTACAATATAAATGGTCAACAGATTCGAACGCTTCAACATGATAATGTGAACGATATTGGAGAAAAAATGATTTCTTGGGATGGCACGGATGATTATGGAAATATCATGGCTTCCGGGCTCTATATATTTACATTGCAAAGTGATAATAATTCGATAATCAGTAAAAAGATTATGTTAATAAGGTAAATCCTGCTTGATTGACATAAAATCATTGACGATAAACAAGTCATTTGTGGTTAATTTATAATAGGATAGATTAAAATGAAAATTTATTTAAAGATCAGTTGTTTTGTTCTACTATATTGTATATTATGTGTTAATATTTCAAAAGCTTCTACACCAGTGAAGTGGGCAACAAAAGTCGTTGAATCCACAATGTATAGGAATTTTCCAGCCTCAGAACTGGGTTCATGGAGTTATCAAAAGGGATTTTATTTATATTCCCAATATCGTGTCTGGCAAAAAATTAGAGATGACAGTTATTTTCAGTACATTAGAGACTGGTTAGATGATCACATAAGTGATAATGGAAATATTGACAGAAATATGAACAGTCTTGATAACATGCAGCCCGGACTGATTACTCTTTATTGTTATGAGGAGACAGGTGAACAAAAATACATGAAGGCAGCTGAAAGAATCAGAACAGAATTTGATACTTATCCACGCACAACTGATAGTGGTTTGTGGCATAAAAAAGACAAAGATGGACAATTATGGTTGGATGGTGTGTATATGTCTTTGCCTTTTCTCATGAAGTATGGACAACTGTTTGGAGACAGTACCTATTGCTTTGACGAAGCCTCTCAACAGATTATTATTTATGCAAGTCATCTAAAAGATACGACCGGTCTTTTATATCATGGTTATGATGAAGATGGTTCTGAAAGTTGGGCAGACCCGGTGACGCATCACTCCCCAGAATTCTGGGGTAGATCGATGGGCTGGTTCGGTATGGCTATTATTGAAATTTTAGAAATGCTTCCTGAAAATCACCCCAATCGAGCTAAATTGATAGAAATATTAAGTGACTTAATTTCAGGGCTTGCAAAATATCAGGATAAGGAGACAGGATTGTGGTATCAAGTAACCAACAAAGGTGACAAGGCGGACAACTGGCTTGAAACGTCATGTTCTTGTATGTACACGTTTTTTACAGCCAGGGCAGTTGAAAGAGGGTATGTAGACAGCAGTTATATCGAAGTCGCCCTGAAAGGTTACGAAGGCATTCTAACTAAAATCTCGCTTGGCAATGATGGTTTGACATATTTAAAAGATATCAGTCAAGGAACCAGTGTTGGTGTTTATAACTATTATGTAAATAGAAGTAGAAATACAAATGATCTACATGGTTTGGGAGCGTTTCTTTTAGCAAGTGTTGAAATGTCAAAATACGCTGATTACTTCAATGTAAATCAACTTCCTAATGTGACAATATCTTCACCGGCTAATTTCTCTTTTTTCGCAGTTGGCAGTGATATACCAATATCCATTACTGCTTTTGACATGGATGGTGTAGTTGAACGAATTGAAGTTTACGAAGGAGATAGTTTATTATTTACAGATGATCAAGAGCCATGGGAGTATGTTTGGCAAAATGTTCCAGAAGGTGATTATGTTTTAATTGCTGTAGCATTTGATGATAGTAATGCTAGTAATACATCATCACCAATAAATGTTATAGTAACTAATGATAGTTTGGTTTTTCAAGCTGAAGATGCTACTATTTCTGAAGGCTCTGTGGATAGCAATCATCCTGGTTATACAGGTACAGGATTTGTAAATTTAGTCAATAAGATCGGAACTTATCTTGAATGGACTCTTGCTCTACCTGCCGCTGGAAACTGGGCTTTTAAATTTAGATTCGCCAATGGCTCTTCTAATAACCGTCTATGTAAAATGGATGTGAATTGGATCGTGGTAGATAATGCATTTAACTTTGAGTCTACCGGGTCTTGGGAGAACTGGAGGTATTCTCGATATCTTAATGCGGAATTCAAATCTGGAAGTAATAATCTAAAGGTCACTGGCATTACTTCTGAAAGCGCACCCAACCTGGATTTTGTCATGCTTTTTAGGAGCACGAGCTTGATCGAGGAAAAACCCATACGACCTTATTCTTTTGCACTGTATCCGAATTACCCCAATCCTTTTAATCCAAATACAACAATAAAATACTCCGTTAAAGATCCGCGTCACATAAAATTGACGGTGTTCAACCTTTTGGGCAATCACGTGGCGACACTTGTTGATGAAAGTAAATCTCCAGGTATTTATACAGCTGATTTTGATGCATCACAGCTATCGAGTGGAATTTATGTGTATAAACTTCAAGCAGGTAATATGGAACAGACGAGAAAAATGCTCTTGGTAAAATAAGGCCATGAATACGGAGTTCACCTACTGGGGGGATACCGACGAGCAAGGATCGAATGGTACAGACAGCGGTAAAGCTGGTATTGGAGTCGATCTTTGAAGCGGATTTCTGTGAGCATGCCCCATGGATTTCGCAAGGGTAAGAGTTGCCATCAAACGCTGCAGGCTATCCGGAAGTGGATGAACTTTGGATACATTGAAGTGATAGACGCTGATATCTGCAAGTTCTTTGATACAATTCCACATGACAAATTAATGCGGTTCAAAATAATATCAATTGTATATTACAGCCACTTTATTAAAGTAGCCTGGAGGGACCAATGAAAAGACGTGAATTTTTACATTTTGTTATCGGCACTTTTTCAACCGCGGTTTTCACTTGCGCAACCGCGATTTGTTGTAATAAAAGAAGTAAAAGACCTAATATTGTTCTCGTCATGACGGACGATCAGGGTTACGGTGATATTCATTCCCACGGCAATACAAACATTGACACGCCGGTCCTGGATAAACTGGCGGCAGGTGGTGCACGGTTTGACAGGTTTTACGTGAGTCCTGTATGTGCACCCACACGCGCCAGTGTTCTGACCGGACGATATCACTTGCGCACGAATGCCGTTTGGGTAACACGCGGTTTAGAAACGATGCGAGAAGAGGAAGTGACGATCGCGCAGGTTCTTAAAAAAGCAGGATACGCTACAGGCTGTTTTGGCAAGTGGCATAACGGAGCACATTATCCCTATCATCCGAATGGTAAAGGCTTTGATGAATTTCTCGGGTTCTGTGCTGGACACTGGAACATATATTTTGATACCAAATTGGATCATAACGGGAAGATGGTTAAAACAAAAGGTTATATAGCGGATGTGATAACGGATGCGGCTATTGACTTTATCGAAAAACACCGTAATGAACCATTCTTCTGTTATATTCCCTATAATACACCTCATTCACCTTTTCAAGTGCCTGACAAATATTGTGATAAATATAAACGCCGCGGTCTAAGCGATATCACAGCCTGCGTATATGCCATGTGTGAAAACATCGATAATAACGTCGGCCGTATTCTTGAAAGGCTTGCAGAATTAAAATTATCAAACGATACGATATTTATTTTCCTCTCGGACAATGGTCCGAATAGTAAGCGATTTAATGATGGCATGCGAGGAAGAAAAGCCAGTGTACATGAAGGCGGTGTACGTGTTCCGCTTTTTATCCAATGGCCTCGTATAATAAAGCCGGGAACCCTTGTCGGGCAAATCACAGCCCATATCGATCTTTTTCCAACCATTTTAGATATGTGTCACATCAAGGCTCCCGACCATATATCTTGGGATGGAATAAGTCTCCTACCGCTCTTGAAAAGGCGTACGAAATCCTGGCCGAATCGAACGATTCTTACTCATCAATCACGTCGTGGCGGAATCGTAGAGCGCGCCCCAGGATCAGTGCGAACGGATCAGTATAGGTTAGTCGTGACGAATAATGGTAATGAACTTTATGATATGATCCGTGATCCTGGGCAACAGCATGATGTCGCACAACTGCACCCAGATATAACAAAAAAGTTAGCTTATGCTTATGAGGCATGGTATAATGATGTAACTCAGAAAGGTTTTGAAAATCTACCGATACCAGTGGGCTATCCGCAATCTCCAAGTGTTGAACTGCCAGCTCATGAAGGCTTTTTACATGGAAATATGAAATATATGGATCAGGTTGGCTATACAAATGCCTGGATTACTCAATGGACCAGCATAGATGATTATATTTGGTGGAACGTCGATATTGTTCGAGATGGTGAATATGAAATCATTTTAAAATATACCTGTCCAAAAGAGAACCTGGGAGCAACAGTAGAAGTAGAAGTCGGGGGACAGCGGCTTCAAGGAACCATCCAAACGGAACATGATCCCAATCCTATTCCAGCGCCAATTCTGGTGCCACATGATCATTATTATGAAAAAATATGGGCTTCTCTCAAGCTCGGGACAGTCAACTTGAAGAAGGGGCGAACGAAATTGTATGTAAGAGCTTTAAAGAAAATTGGAAAAACGGTTATGGACCTGAAAGCAGTCAGAATTTCATCCCAGGTTTACCGGTAAAAAAATAGAGGTATTTTATGATTAATCGACAAAGCTTTCAAAGTAATAATTGTTTTAGGTATATATTTATTATCTTTGTGCTCTTATTTTTCTTGCAAAAATCACTTGCACAGGTTCCTCCAACAAAGCCAAAATATGAACCCGATAATCCATTCAATTATAAACACATGGAATTAGATCGATGGTTATATATACCTTCAGGTTTGCATGGTTCGGTTGGGAGTATCGATATGCGTTATAGTCGGAATGATGTTCCCCTGTTCTCGAGTGTCTATTCATGGTCAGGTTCTGCATGGCAGGGAGAAAGGATCAATATTCAACTTGTGCTCTGGAGTGCAAATGCGATCAGACAAATTCGTTGCGAAGCTACTGATTTACAGAATAAACAGGGCGATGTAATCGATTCCTCGTGCATTAAAGCAAATTTTGTGCGTTATGTACTGAGTGATAGAGAATACATTGGTTGTACACGATTTAATCCATTATCACCAGCAACCCAGGCACAATTAACTCCGGATATCATTGATAATATTAATAGAATGGATATTGAATCAAATAGTACTAGACCAATATGGGTTACAATTGATATTCCCAGAAATAAAAATGCGGGAAAATATGTAGGAAAAATTATCGTAAAATCAGAAGGTAATGCCCCTTTAAATTTTCAAATTGATCTTGATGTTTTGCCATTAACGCTTCCAGAGCCTTCAGAGTGGGCTATTCATTTAGATCTTTGGCAAAATCCCTGGGCGGTTGCTCGTTATCATGATGTTGAGCCATGGTCACCAGAACATATACTTATTTTGGAGCCTCTATTGAAAATGCTTTCTAATGCAGGACAAAAATGCGTTACAACCAGCATTATACACCACGCCTGGAATGCAGAAACGTATGATGGTTACGAATCTATGGTAGAATGGATTAAGAATCAGGATGGTTCCTGGGATTTTGATTATACCATATTTAATAAGTATGTTGAATTATGTGATAAATATGGAATAAATAAGCAAATCAATTGTTTTTCAATGATCGGTTATAGAAATAATGCGTTTCGTTATCTCGATAAAGCATCTGGTGAATATAGATTTGTTTATGCAGATCCTGGAACAAAAGAATATGAGGAGCACTGGTTTCCTTTCTTAGAAGACTTTGTAAAACACTTAAAAAATCGTGGGTGGTTTAATAAAACTTGTATTGCTATGGATGAACGACCCTTAGACCTGATGAATTATATGATTGCGGTATTAGACAAACATGCACCGGGAATGAAAATTTCATTAGCTGCAGAAGATGCTCATGAAGGATTAAATAAAAGGATTCATGATTATTGTGTTTCTTTATCCAGATTTTCTAAACCAGACATTCTTAAAGAACGCAATCGTCTCGGTTTAATTACAACATATTATCCATGCTGTTCTGAAGAAAAACCAAATACTTTCTTATTTTCCCCACCTGCTGAAGCAACCTGGATGGGTTGGCATGCCGCAGCGAGAAATTATTCAGGTTTCTTAAGATGGTCATACTGCAATTGGACAGAAGATCCATTAAAGGATACTCGATTTATCACATGGAATGCCGGTGATTGTTTTCTAGTCTATCCCGGTCCGAGAAGTTCTATTCGTTTTGAGAGGTTGCGTGAAGGTTTTCAAGATTATGAAAAAATTAAAATATTAAAAAATGAGTTGCAGAAAATGAATGGAAAACAGTCGAAAAACCTACTTGGAGCGCTTGATAATTTGTTTCATGAATTTTCTTATGAAAATGCGCTCAAAAATCCATGTGCAGAAACAGTCAATAAAGGAAAGAAATTTTTGAATGAAATATCTAAATTCGTGGCCAATTCTAAATAACAATGGGATTTTGTAACCAGTTTGATTTTTCATTATCCTGAATCATTACAAATTGCGTTTTCTCATATTCCATGGGGAATTGTCAAACATGATCTGGTTTATCCAGCTATGTTGACCCGTCTGTCAGCAGGACTGTTCGGACTTGTTGTGGCTTCTCTGATTGCGGTGGTGATGTCTACTATTTCAACCCACCTTAACTGGAGCGCATCTTATATTGTGAATGATTATTATAAGAAAGAGAAAGGAAAATATGAAAAAAGTCAAAGTCATAATTTTTTTAATCGTGATAATTCTGACAACAATTCTAGGTTCAAAAGTTTACTCTCAGGAAATTATGCTAAAAGCAGGTGTCGCAAGAACTGATATAACGCCTACAGAAAGCCTTTATATGGGCGGTTATTCTGATAAATGTAGGATGAACCCATCTGATAGTGTTTATGGAAAGATTTATATAAGAGCACTGGTATTCGATGATAATGTAAAAAGAGTTGTTTTCATCGAAAGTGATATTGTGGGTTATCCAGAGGCGGAGTATAATACGATAAGAAAGCAGGTTTCTGATGAAACAAGAATCCCATTTGATTATATCATGCTTGGAAGTGTTCACAATCACGCGGCACCAATTCTTGGTGGTAAAAACAAAAATACTAACTGGGATAGACAGTTCAAAAATAAGCTTGTTTCAACAGTAAAACAGGCTATAAANNTGGTGGAATCGGAAGTTCTCGAATCGCCATGAACAGACGGAAAAAGATGGAAGATACATTTTCGTATATAACTTTTGATGAGAACTTCGCCAGTCAGTCATTCGGAGAATACAGAACAGACAATCCGGTAAAAATACGAGAGCTGGAAGGAGTTATTCGCCTGGGCGCTAATCCTGATGGTCCGATTGATAATGAAGTTGGTATTCTTAGAATTGATAATATTTCGGGAGAGCCGAAAGCAGTTTTTATCAATTACGCCTGCCACGGAACTTCTCTTGGTGCAAGAAATAATACTGTAAGTCCTGAGTGGAATGGACACATGCTGGAATATGTTGAGAAAAATATTCCCGGAATTACAGGTATCTTTGCACAGGGTGCAGCCGGAGATATAAATCCCAGAATTGTTGGCGGACTTGATGGTTATAAAGATAATCTTGAAAAGACTGCTGAGTTAGGACATGAAATTGGGAAAGAAGTTGTCAGGGTTTTTAATGCAATAGAAACTGCTGTGCCTCTCAATTCTCAAATAAGATTGGTTCATAAAGAGATTCTCTGTCCGCGAAAATATGAAGCACTGTATGATGATTTTAAAAATACAACTATTACGGTGCCCATAACTGCCATAATAATTGATGATTTTACATGGATTACTTTTCCTGGCGAACTGTTTCACGAAATCGGAAAAACAGTAAAGAGAAGTGCTCATTCCAGCTATGCTTTTTTAGTCGGCTATTGCAACGGATCTTTGGGATATCTTCCGACCCAGAAAGCTTTCAGCGAAGGTGGTTACGAACCAAGCAGTTCACGATTTGATCCTGTTGCCGAGAAAATTTTTGTTAAAGAAGTGAAGAAAATGTTAATTGAGCTGTTTTAAACCTTTTATCAAGTACAAATATTGAATTTTGAGTCAAGGGTTACTTGCTTCTGGCTACGGGATACTTGTTATTGGAAAAAGAATAGATGGTGAATCCAGAAACAAGCAGCCAGAAACCAGGGACAAGTCAATATTTATCGACAGGAAGTATAGTTTTGCCAGATATTTTGTATATTGTTTATTGTCAAATTTAGGAGTCGAACAATGAAATTTCATTCTAATATTGTAAAGAAATTTCTTATCAACACTGTTATTAGTCTTTTGCTCTTTACATCTGTACCTGCCCAATCAAAAGAGAACAATAATAATTTGTATGCTGGCATAGCAAAGATTAATATAACACCAGAAAAACCTGTTAAGTTGGCTGGATACAGCGGTCGTGCAGATGAATTATCAATAGGTATTCACGACAGTTTATATGCCAGGGCTGTTATATTTGAAAAAAGTGGCAAAACCCTTGTATTGGTTTCAACCGATGTCATTGATCCTTTGACATATTTTCGTCAAGATATTCTGAATGAGTTTAAATTGGAACCTTCTGAACTTTTCATTACTGCTATTCATACGCACTCTGGTCCAAAGCTTGTGATAGATAAGGAAAAAGGACATCCAAATAATGTTGAATATACGAATAGTTTAACGCCGAAATTGATAGCAGTTATTCGTGAGGCCCTTAATAATATGAAAGAAGTAGAAATCGGTGCTGGAGTCGGGTATTCTCCAATCGGTATAAATAGACGTGAACTTAAAACTGATGGATCGGGTTGGCCGCCGTGGAGTGATTTTTTAGTAAAGATTGGACGCAATCCTTATGGGGCCGCTTATAAGGATGTGGTGATTATGAGAGTTACTGATTCCAAGCATAAAAATACACCGATAGCTCTGTTATTCGATTACGCATGTCACGGAACGTGTCTGGGAGATGATAATTTTTTTATTAGCGGTGACATTTTTGGAGTAGCAGAACAGTTTATAGAAAAAATTATTGGAAATGGCATTATTGCACCTGCGTTTATAGGTCCTTCTGGTGAGATCAATCCCTACATGATGATAGAAACCGCTCCTTTCAATCCTCCTTTTAATCCTGAATCAGGATGGATTCCAGAGTTTAATCTTCAGGGAACCATGTTGGGTGAAGAAGTTGTGCGAACATTCCTGGATATTAAAGAAAATCTTCCTGTTGGTATAATTCAAACTGATTTTGTAACAATGGCACTTCCTGGAAAGGAAGATAGAACACTGAGAAATGAAGGAACAGATAATCTTTCGACTTCACTTAACATTACAGCGGCGTGTATCGGTGATGTTGGATTTGTTGGTTTTGGCTGTGAACTGGCAACTGAAATCGGGATGACGATTAAAGCTGCTTCACCATTCCAATATACGTTCATAATTACCCACTGCAACGGATCTGTCGGTTATCTTGTGCCAGAGCATTTGTATAGAGAAGGTGGTTATGAAGTTGAGACGAGCAAATTTGCACCCGGAGCAGCAGAAATGGCGATAAAAAAGGCACTCGATATGTTATATAGTTTTTAATTTTTATTCAAAAGAAGAGGATTAGAAACATGAAGTTGCAAAAATATTTTTTGAAAATGTATTTTAGTACGATATTTTTATTAACCTTTTTATTTTTGGTTAATACAAATGCTCATTCACAAATGAGTGAAGACGTTCTGTATGCTGGTACTGCAAAAATAAACATAACTCCAGAAAAGACTATCAAAATGGCCGGTTATGGTGAACGTAAGGAGGGCACTGAATCAGAGGGGATTCACGACAGTTTGTATGCAAGGGTGGCTGCATTTGAAAAAAACGGCAAGAGGCTTGTGCTGGTTTCAACTGATCTGATTTATTCAGTTCTAACTGTTCGTGAGGCAATTTTAAATGAGTTGAAACTCGAACCTTCTGAACTCTTCCTCGCTGCTGATCATACACATGCTGGTCCGTCACTGACAACAGATCCTGAAAAAGCACACCCGAATAACCTCGATTATATTGAAAATTTGATAAAGAAATTGATAACAGTTATCCGTAAGGCTATTAAAAATATGAAGGAAGTAGAGATCGGTGCTGGTGTCGGGTATTCTCCAGTTGGTATTAATCGCCGCGCTTTGCACGTCGATGGATCCGGTCATCCTATATGGAGTAAATCCTTGGTAAAACTGGGCCGCAATCCTTACGGAATTACTGATAAAGAAGTCTTGGTGATGAAAATCTCAAATTCTGAGGGTGATCCGACAGGTATATTGTTTGATTACGCGACTCATGGAACATGCCTTAAGAAAAAGAATCTTCTCATAAGCAGCGATGTTCTGGGACTCGCTGCACAGTTTGTCGAAAAAATAATCGAGAGCGATGTCATTGCTCCTGTGTTCGCTGGTGCTTCTGGTGACATCAATCCATACATGCGGGGTCTTACGCCTTTCAGTCCTGAATCTGGTTGGATTCCAGAGCATGTTCTGCAGGGGACCATGCTTGGCGAAGAAGTCGTGCGTGTTTATCTGGATATTAAGGAAAATCTACCGGTTGGGGAAATTAAAACTGCATTCGTGACAATGGATCTTCCTGGAAAGGAGCAACAAACACTGAGATATGAAGGAACAGATCGTATTAGAAATCAACTTTATATAACAGCAGCCTGTATAGGTGATATCGGGTTTGTCGGCTTCAGCGGTGAAGTCGCAACCGAAATTGGGATGACAATTAAAACTTCTTCACCATTCAAATATACGTTTGTAATTACCCATTGTAACGGAAGTACTGGTTATATCTGTCCAGAATATCAGTATAGAGAAGGTGGTTACGAAGTTGGGTCGAGCAGATTTGCACCAGGTGCAGCAGAAATGGCGATTAAAAAGGCTCTTAATATGCTTTATAGTTTTTATAATATCGAACAGGAGAAATAAAATGTCAAAGTATATTACTTTCATTTATTGGATTGCTTTTTTCCTGATTATCAATACTTTTGCTTTCGGGCGTTCTGATATAAACAAGCCAATTTATCATGATCCCGACCAATCCATTGATAGAAGAGTTGAAGATTTAATCGGAAGGATGACATTAGAGGAAAAAATTGGACAACTGAATATGCCGGTTCTTGCCAGGAGATTAATTGGAAAAAATTGGGAGGCATCAATACGATCGCATCGCAAAGAATATCCGAAAGAGGTAATTCAATACATAGTTGATGCATGTAAAAAATTCGTTGAAGGAACATTTGAAGATGAGCCAGAATATTTGGGTCTGGGACCTGGTGGCGGTTTTTTTGCATTACCAAATGACATATTAGACAAAGGTCCTCGTCAACAGGCAGAATTTTTAAATGAACTTCAAAAAATAGCAACCCAACGAACGCGTCTGAAAATACCACTCATACAAATTGAAGAAGGCACTCATGGTTTAAAGGCAACAGGTGCCACAATTTTCCCTGAAGGATTGGCTTTAGGCAGTACCTGGAACTTGGATTTAATTGAGAGAATTTACTCTGCTGTTGCTAAAGAAGCAAGAGCCACAGGGGTTCATATGCTATGTACGTTGGTCATAGAACCTAACCGGGATCCGAGATTGGGGAGAAATTCTGAGGGTTATAGTGAAGATCCATACTTATGCTCGCGCATTGCAGAATCCATCGTCAAAGGAATGCAGGGTGAAGATTTGTCTATCAATAACAAAGCAGTTGCCGTGCTTTGTCATTTTCCCGGGCAGAGTCAGCCAGTAAGTGGACTGGAACGGGGAGCTATGGAAATTTCTGAGAGAATGTTAAGAGAAGTTTTCCTGCCTCCATGGGTTGCTGGTATCAAAAAAGCTGGTGCTTTGGGAGTGATGGCAACATTTCCGGCTATTGATGGCTTGGTCACTCATGGTTCGGAGAAAATTCTGACAAAGATTCTGAGAGAAGAATTAGGATTCAAAGGATTGGTGTTCACTGAAGGAAGAGGCATTGCAACTCTTCAAGATGAGCGTGTCGCTCCGACACAAAAAGAAGCGGGCAGATTAGCTATTAATGCTGGTGTTGATGTGGAGCAATCGTGGGAACATGCATATATGAATCCTTTGAAAGAAAATGTCAAAGAAGGCAAGGTTTCCATAGAAACTATAGACAGATCAGTTCGTCGTATCTTGAGACTCAAATTTCTTCTGGGTTTGTTTGAGAATCCGTATGTGGATGTCAATCGTGCTGTAAAAATCTCTCGTTGCAAAGAACATCAGGAACTTGCTTTACAAGCCGCCCGTGAAGGAATCGTTTTGCTAAAGAATGATAACAATCTTTTGCCATTGGATAAGAATTTAAAATCAATAGCGGTTATAGGTCCTAATGCAAATCATGATTTAAATCTACTCGGTGATTATTTTGCAAAACCAGTATTGCAGGACATTGTAACTGTACTTGAAGGGATCAAAAATATTGTATCTCCGAAAACTAAGATTCAGTATGTAAAAGGCTGCGACGTTTTAGGGACTGAAGTGAATGAAATTAAAGAAGCTCAGGAAGCTGCGAGAAATGCTGAAGTAGCGATAGTCGTAGTAGGAGAGAATGAAAGACATGCGCCAGCTGGAAAAGGCACCAATGGAGAAGGCAGAGATGTGTGTGATCTGGATTTGACAGGTCTTCAGGAGGATCTTGTTGAAGCAGTTTATGAAACAGGGACACCCACGATTGTGGTGCTTGTAAATGGCAGACCCTTATCCATACGTTGGATAGCAGAACACATTCCTGCGATTGTTGAAGCATGGCTTCCGGGAGAAAAAGGTGGTGATGCAGTTGCCGAGGTACTTTTTGGCGATTACAATCCCAGTGGACGGTTGGCCATTACATTTCCGCGTCATGTAGGACAACTGCCGGCTTATTATAATCACAAGCCACCTAAAATTCGTTATAAAGATTATGTCAATATGAGTGGAGAACCATTGTTTGAGTTTGGATATGGGCTCAGTTATACAAGGTTTGAATACAGTAATCTTCAGATAAATCCGAATGAAACAGGACCAGCAGGTGAAATTCAAATCAGCCTGGATGTAAAGAACATTGGTGACCGTCAAGGTGATGAGGTGGTCCAGTTTTACATTAATGATGTGTATAGCTCTGTAGTAACACCGGTCATAGAATTACAATCATTTAAAAAGATTGCCCTTAAATCTGGTGAGAAGAAAACTGTCCGGTTTAAACTGACACCAGAGCAATTATCTTTTCTTGATCAGAATCTTAAACCTGTGGTTGAACCCGGGACCTTTGATGTCATGGTAGGAAGCTCTTCAAAAGATATTAGATTACGGGGAAGTTTTGAGATTGTTAATGAATGATGCTTGCCTTAGTATTAGTCAAAAATCTGAGAGTTTTACATGCAATTAACGGCAATAGAAATTGGAATTTTTATAGTTTATTTAGCTACAGTAATCGGTATAGGATTCACTTCAGGTAGGAAGGGAAAGAAAAGTACAGCCAACTTTTTCCTGGCAGGAAGAGGTTTGCCATGGTTTGTGATTGGCTTTTCGCTTATTGCTTCTAGCATTAGTACCGAACAATTCATTGGTGAGGTTGGCTGGGGTTACAAATATGGTATGGCCGTTTGTAATTGGGAATGGCTATGCTGGCCTGCTCAAGGATTGCTCCTCTTTTTCTTTTTACCGATTTATCTTAAAAG
>JABAOH010156891.1_pt1 | contig 25677 bp, 28 predicted proteins | sample 7062181 | NCBI WGS metagenome assembly JABAOH01 (sample SAMN14538630, study PRJNA623070) | marine sediment metagenome | biome: marine biome [ENVO:00000428]; feature: marine pelagic biome [ENVO:01000023]; material: deep marine sediment [ENVO:00002113]; isolation source: pool of 5 deep marine... | reverse complement strand
CCACTTGCTGATCTCGTGACCGGGCTCCTGCTTGCCGGTGCGCAAGATGTAGTACCAGAGCGAGAACAGCACGACGACGGGCAGGAACATGATGCGCGCGACGTTGATGAGCACGGCCGTGTCGCGCGATTCGGTCCCATACCATTCCGCCGCAGCGACGAGCTGCGCCGTGTTCAGAATCGCGACGGCCGACCAAGCCCCGAACTGGGATTCCGACAAATCGATGCTGAGCCCGATGTACGGCATCGTGAAAAGCATGAGCGTGCCGAACAGCAGAATCGTGCCGATCGCGTAGGCCATCTCGATCGGCGTCGCTTTGACGACTGGCGCATTCGCGATGATCGCAGAAACGCCGCACACGCCCGTGCCCGCGCCCATGATGCCGCCGAGCCCATCGGACACGCCCCAGCGCTTACACCAGTACATGACGATGATGGCCGTGCCGAAGATGAAGAATGCCGTCAGCGCGAGACCGAGTCCGCCGACGCGGATGACGTCGGCCCAGACGTAATGCACGCCAAGGATGATGATGCCGGGTTTCAGGATCGGCCGGGCGATGCGGATGCCGGGCAGCAGCGATTTCGGTAGTGGCAACAGATTGCGGATCAGGATACCGCCGAGCAACAGAATCGCAACGTAGTTCATCTGCGCGCTCTCGTAGACAACCGTCGCCCATGCGACGCCTTCGTTGGAGAGGCTGCGAAAGAGCCGATCGAGATTCATGCCGACGAACGCGAACGCCAGGCAGAACAGAAAACCCGGAACGTAGGTGCCCCAGTTGGGCACGAAAAGACCTTTGACTAATTTCACGATAGCCTCACGAAATCGAATACGGACGGCGCGGGATCAGGCAGTGCGGGTCCCTAGAACAGAACCAGCACGCTGCTGAAGAACGCGTGGATCTGGGCGGGGAACGCAACGCTGACGAGGAAGATGACCCCGGCGATGATCAGCGCCCAGATGTCCTCGCGCTTCTCCGAGGAGAACACGTCGTGCGCGACGTGCTCGGCTAACGTTTGTTGTTGCTCGTCGGGTGCATTGGGCTCGGCCATGGCGTATCCCCTGTTACTTTTTTCTAGTCCGATCGTCGCGGCCGCTTGGCCGGACGAGTTCAGCCCCCTGAAAGGCTTGCAGATTCTAGCCTCCGCGAGGCGATGGGCCAAGCCGGGCAAAGGCCCAGGCTGCGCATGCAGGCGGCCGTTCATGTGGCAGCCGGCCGTTGTAACCGCCCCGATCGCGCGTTGGCGCAGAGAATACCCGAATGGTAGCTTGGCCGAATCACCTGCTAGAGCCCGACCCCACTTTCGAGAGGATGATCGATGAGGAGCGAGACCGTCGAGTTTGAAAGCCAGTCCGGGGACACGTTACATGGGCATCTGCACTGGCCGTTGGGCAAGCCCCACGCGTTCGCTCTGTTCGCGCACTGCTTCACTTGCACGGCCAACAGCAAGGCGGCTGTCATCATTGCGCGCGAGCTTACGCAGGCGGGTTTTGCCGTGCTGCGTTTCGATTTCACGGGTATCGGAGCCAGCGAGGGTGAGTTCGCGGACACGAATTTCACGACAAACGTGGGTGATCTCGTCGCAGCGGCCGACTTCCTCTCTCGCGAGCACGCTGCACCCGAGCTGCTCGTCGGGCATTCCCTCGGCGGTACGGCTGTGCTGGCTGCGGCCCTGGACATCTCAAGCTCGAAAGCCATTGCGACGATCGGCGCGCCTGCTGAGGCCGCCCATGTCGCGCATCTGCTTGGCGATGCTCGCGAGACGCTCGAGCGAGACGGTGAGGCGACCGTTGAAATCGGTGGACGCCCGTTTCGAATGCGGCAACAGTTTCTCGACGACCTTGTCAAGCACCAGCTGCCCGGGTCAATACGCGGACTGCGCCGCGCGCTGCTCGTTATGCACGCGCCGCTCGACAATATCGTCGAGATCGAGAACGCGTCGGAGATCTTCTCGCACGCGCTGCATCCGAAGAGTTTCGTGAGTCTCGACGACGCGTCGCGTCAACGCCTGCTCGAGATCGCCGACCGTTGCCCGGTGCACCGCACGCTCACGGGTGAGACGCACATCGTCACAGCGCTCGCAGACTGACTGTCAAAAATTGCGTGCGCGCCGGCGCAGCTGCGTGGCGCGTCTCAGCGGAATTCGTAGTTCAAGCCAACACTGACGACTTGGGTCTCGTAGAAATTCTCATAGATCGCGNNCCGCACCAATCGTATTCGGACGTCGAGCATCCGCCTGTGCTCCATTTTTCACGGGATGTGCCCCAAGGCTCATCGCAGCGCCTTCTTGTGCTCGGTTAGATGCATCTTGAGGTCCACGGCCGTCTTGACCGCGACCAGGATGACGAGGACCCATAGTGGCTCGCCGAGCGCCATCGTTGCGATACCGCCGAAAATGATCGTTAGGTGCAGCGCGATGATGCGCCCGTAGGGCATAACCATGAGCCGACGCACATTCATACTCTGATACTCGCCGCCGANNTCTCAAGCGCCCGGGCGATGGCGCCGAACGGGTTCATGCCGGGCGATTCGCCGAAGTAGGCGTCGGTATCGCCGAACATCGAGAAGACGAACACACCGTGCCCCGCACAGAATCCGAAGTAGTGCACGATGAAGAACGGGATGATGAAGAGCTTCAGTCCGTGCTGAATCTTTGACATGTTAATGTGGCCGAACGACTGCTCGATCGCGGTGAGCTTCGCTTCATCGTTTCCGGCACGCGCTCTAGCGAGCGCGCGAAGATCGAGACTCGCCGGTGACGCCGTCACCATACGTAAGACGTTGACGACGCCGATCACGACATTCTCGAACCAGTAGAGAATCACGACGCTGCTGACGCTCCACTGCCAGAGCAGAACGCCTGCGAGCGGCACGAGATTCGCAAGCACGAGCGCGACCGCCGACAGTCGCAGCTGTCTCGGGGTCTCGCTCACCGGTGCGGCATCGCTCATGGCGGACATAGTGCCAAGGTCCTCACGGAAAAACCCGAACGCTTTCCAAGGTTTGGCGCATCGTGTCGGCAGGCTGGCGCGGCTAGGATCGCGGTGTTAATTTGATCGTCGGAGCGTTGCGCTCGGGGGATCATCAAGACATGCACCGCATATTCATCTGTTGTTTGCTCACGCTCGGGCTCACGCCTGCCATCGCCCACCACGGCTCGGCGCATTACTACGACCTCGACACCGTCGCACGCGTCGAGGGTGAGATCCTCTCGGTGTCCTGGCGCAACCCGCACGTCATGCTCGAGCTTCGACGCACTGATGACGGCGGTGCGAATGAGATCTGGGAGATCGAGGGCTCCTCGGTTAACTCGCTGGCGCGCATTGGCGTCGAGGCCGATTCGATTACCGTGGGCGAGCAAGTGACGATCACCGGTGCGATATCCAGACACGGCCTGCCGGCGATGGCTGGTCATGTCGTAACGTTCGACGACGGCCGCGACGTGCCGATCTGGCCACGACCGGCCAAACGCCTCGGCCAAGATGTTCAGCCAGCGCCACTATCTGCCGAGGCCGCCGAGCGGGCGCGCGATCAGGCGATCGGCATCTTCCGCGTCTGGAGCCGCCGGGATCTGACGGGATTGTTTCTCGAGGACGGGTATTTACCGTTCACGGCCGCGGCCGAAGCGGCGCGCGCCGCGTGGAACCCGCTCGAGGATGATCCAGTGCTGGACTGCATCCCACGCGGCATGTCATCGATCATGAATACACCGCACCCGATCCAATTCGTCGATCAGGGTTACTCGGTCATGTTGCGCATGGAGGAGTGGGACACCGAGCGCATCATTCATATCGACGATGCNNTATTGACGATGCCGTCGATCCCGAGACCCAGCCACGCACGCCGCTCGGTTACTCCGTCGGGCGCTTCGAGGACGCGCGCACGCTCGTCGTGACGACGACCCGTATCAGCGATCCGTATTTCGACGATGAAGGCACGCCGCAAAGCGAGGACGCTGTCGTCACGGAACGCTTCTCGATGACCGAGGACGGAACGCGGCTCTACTACGAATCGATCCACGAGGACCCGTACACGTTCACCGAGCCTGCGCGCTGGTCGAGCTACTGGGACTGGAACCCCGGCGAGATCATCCGCCGTTTCGACTGCGTCGTACCGTAGCCACACAGCGTTTCGACACACCGAGCGTCGATTCCGGGCCGGCCGACGCTCCAGCACCCGCATGGCCAATCGTATACAACTGTAACAGTTGCTCTGCGCCGCGTGCCGTCCGGCGATGCGGCCGTATACGGCGCCGCGTTCGAGACTGTGCTGATTGAATCCGTCTTGGCGCTGTTGCTTAGATCAGTTCTTCCCAAGTCGTCGGGATGATTTCCTCGGGCCCGCCGTCGCCATCGAAGTCGATCTCGAGACTGACGAGCATTTCGTCGAGTACGATGACTCTTATCGAAGCGCCGCCGGCTCCGGAAATCGTGATCTCGCCGGTGTACGCATAGCCGGCACCATCATTGAGAAGATCCGCTGACGTGCTAAACGTGACCCGCCCCGTGAACTCGCTGCTCGTAAGTGAGCCGGATACGGTCATAGAAAACGACGCATCCAACTCGTTGACAGTTTGAGTCAGAGTGAAGCTGGTAAGGGTCTGGCTAGACGTGTCGTCTGAGACGGTCAACGATGTCGTAGTCATGGAGATAGTCAGCGTCGGCGCTGTCGTGTAATCGATCGTCATCGCGACGCTGCCGTTCGCGGTTACCGTCCCCTGGGCGTCGTCTACCTGAAATGCGGTCAAGCTCACGGTGACGCTCAATGTGAACGAGCCGCTGAGCAAATCCCCGCCGAAACTATTCACCCGCATCGAGTAAGTGCCGTTGATGACACCGGCGCCGTCATCGCAGGCCGAGAAGACCGAAGTGAAGACATCTGTCGGGCTCAGCGTCATGGGATTGCTGACCTGACCCGACACGGTCACGGTGCCGCTGATCGCGCAAGGCTCAGACGTGGGCGGGATCGTCTCCTGCAGCACGCCGTTGCGGACCTTTTGCGTTAGCGAGTCTGTCTGCGACTTCTGAATGCCGCCCAGTGACGCGAACAACAGCGAGTCTGGGCTGCTGAGCACGCTGCCGCCGCCGGGCCCGGCAAAAACCCCGAGGTCGCCGCTTTCGAGTGCCGTCTGCATGACGGCGCCTGCAATGTCCGGAGCATTCGCTGAGGTGATCTCGGCCAGGGGAGCAGAAATCGTCGTGTCGCCGTCACCGCCGCCGCCGCTACAACCGATCAGGAGCAATGAAAAGATACCAACCGCAAGGAGCTTGGCCGCTGAGTTCATGATCGTATCCTCGGTTCGAATCGTCGCAGGATAGATCGCTCGTTGTCCGAAAACTGGGATGTTGCTCACACCCCCGTAAGAGGACGACGGCCCGATGCGGGGACACCCGAACGCCCCTCGAGCTTTCGCTGTCTCGGTTCGGTTCTCTCGGGAGCGTAGGCTCTGGCGCGGCTAATCTACCGAGTTTCGATGCTCAGCCGTGTAGCGCCGCATGTCTACCGGCAATGCGTCCGAACACCACGCTTCTACCGAGGCCGTGCTGATTGAAGCCGCCCTGGCTTTCGCCGGCGCAGTAAAGTCCTTCGATCACTAGGCCCTGCAGGTCCATGACCTGCGCATTGCCGTTCGTGCGCAGTCCCGTGTAGGAGTCGTGGATCAACGGCGTCGACCAGGCCGCATAGAACGGCGGCGTTTCGATCTTCGGGAACGGTGCGGGCTTACCGAAGTCGTCATCGACACCGGCATCGGCGAACGTGTTGTAGCGTGCAACCGTCTCCTCGAGCACCGCCGCTTCCATCGGCTTGACCTGGAACTCGTTCTCGATGCGTGAGGCGAGCTCGCCGATTGTATCGGCGCTGTAGAAGTAGCCGTTCGGATCGACGTACGGTGGTCTCGGTTCCCAGCCTTGGCGCTCGACGGCAGCGTGATCGAAGATCGCCCAGATCGGACCGCCACCGTTACGCTTGCCGGGATCGCCGTGCCAGGCCATCGCAGCGGCGAGGAAGTCGTAACTGTTGACGGTCTCATCGTAGAACCGCCGGCCTTCCATCGTCACGAGAATCGCGTTGCTCCAATTGACGTCGGTCAGGCCTTCGCCGCCGATTTTGTCGAAGATCGGGCTGTCTGCACGCCAGTGCAGGCTGTTGTAGCCGTACTTCGCGCCGATATGCCTGGCTTTCTGCAGGACGCGCTCGGCCTCGTTCGTCTGCGCCGACGTACCCCAAAGGGAAGCGCCGAGCGCCATGGCCGCGATCTCGCCATCGGCGCTCTTGCGCGAGTAGGGATCACCCGCGACCGCGTACTCTTCGGTCAGGCGCGCATCGAACATACGTCGGAACTCGATGTTGTTGGCGTGTCCACCCGTAGCGATCAGCACGCCCTTTGTCCCGCGGATGTTCAGCGTACGGCCTTCGTGCTCGACCTCGATGCCGAGCACGCGCCCGGATGTCGGCTGCTCGCGAATGATGCGTGTCATGCGGTGCTCGAGCAGAACCTCGGCGCCGTTCTCGCGCGCCTTTTTCTCCAAAGCGCGTACGAGCCCCGAGCCGCGTCGAGTNNTCGTAGACGGGCCATTGCCGCGTGCGCACCTGACGCGGCACGGTCGAGGCCATCTGCGGGCCGAGCATCTCATCGTCATGGAACTGAACGCCGTTCTCGATCAGCCAGTCGAACGTCGAGGCGTTCTCGTCCGCAAACGCGCGCACGATATCGCGATCGTTGTAGCGTGCGAGCGGGTGATCCGGGCGTATCCAATCCTGGTAGACGCTCTCGGCCGAATCTTCGATGCCGTGCATGCGTTGCACGCTGTGCCCACCGCCGAGATGAACGATACCGCCGCTAACCATGCCGTGGCCGCCGATGTCGATGTTCTCATCGACGAGGATGACCGAGGCGCCGTGCTCGAGTGCCGAGACGGCTGACGCGAGCCCGGAGACGCCCGCGCCGATCGAGACGAAGTCGGTTTCGTAATCCCATTGAAGGTCGGTTTGGGCCTGTGCCTGTCCCGGAGCAAGCGTCGCGGCAGTCACGCCGGCCGCTGCCGTCGTCGTCAAGAAATCTCTGCGGCTCAGTCCATTGGTTTTCTTGTTCGCCATGTCTTTGGCTCCCTTCAGTTCATTTCTGAGGCCCACATCGCGCGCAGCCGCGCGCGGTCGACCTCGTGGCCGCGCAAGTAGACCCGATCGATCTTGCGCGTGTTTGTGATGTCGTCGAGCGGGTTCGCATTGAGCACGAGGAAGTCCGCGCTTTTGCCTGCTTCGATCGTGCCGAGCTCGTCGTCTAGGCCGAGCACCTCGGCGCCATTGCGCGTCGCGCAAACGAGCGCCTGCATCGGCGTCATGCCCGCCGCGACCATGTTCTCGATCTCCGTATGCGCGGTAAAACCAATGTAGCGGTCCAGACCCNNCCAGACCCTGACCGCCGCCGTCGCTGCCGATACCGATTCTGACGCCCGCGTTATACAGCCGCATGATGTTCGCGGCCGTCTTGTCCCATTCGGCGCTCAAGCGCTCGCGATCCGTTTCCGATACGTCCCCGAGCATGTTCTGCAGGCGCTCGATCTGCACGGGCTTGACGGTCTCGACGATCAAAGGATCGGGCGGATCCATGTACGGTGCATGAATCCTGCGACGGGCGACCTGGGCGAGCAGCACGCTCACGTGCGGGCGCTCCTTGAACAGCTCGACGAGCTCGTCGTCGACGTCCGTAATCATATGTGCGAACGCATCGACGCCCGCACGCAATGCGATCTTGGCGTTTTCGAGCTCCGTGGAATGAACGATGACGCGCATATTGTGCGCGTGCGCTTCGTCGATGATGGCCTCGAACACGTCGAGCGGCATCTCCTCGACGGTGCCGTTGCGGTTGGTGAGCCACGTCTTGATGAGGCCGACGTTCCAGTGTGCGAGCTCCTGGACGTTGGCACGTACGCCCGGCTCGCTCATCGCCACGTAGGCTGCATGGCGCATGTTCCAATCGAGAATATCGTCGGGTGGTGAGAACCCGCGGCCTGCTGTTAGAAACCGTGCGGCATCGGGATGATCGCCCGCCAAGATCTCGTCGCGTATCTGATAAGGCAGAACACCGAAATCGCTGCCTTGCGCCTGACTCGCGGCGACGCCGTGGTAGGCGAACTTGTGCATGTGATCGAGGATGTTCTCGCGCGTGTAGTTCTGTGGGCCAGTCGATAAATCCTNNCGTAGCGACATCCGCGTTCGCGCCTGCCGACACGAAGCGGTCGCCTTGGATGACGAATGCGGCGTTCTCGATGGCCGGGCTGCCATCGCCGAGAATCAAGCGCGCGCCGCGAAAGACAGTTACGTCCTGTGCCGGCGCCGAGGTGGCCGCAAGACCCAGGAGCCCGAATGCAAGTAGCGCACGCCGAGTCATTATTCTTCCCCCGTTTATCTGTCGCGTGACGACGGTTCGACGCTACACGGGCCGAATCGATTCTGTCAACGGATAACGGGAGGCAAACCGGTTCGAGACGGTGTCTAGAGCGTTCTTCTAATACACTACGCTGACGATTGGCTCTAATCTCACGAAGCTAGCAGCACAGCCATGTCGAATAACGCAGCCACGCGGGTCGTCATCATGGGCGCCGCGGGTCGGGACTTCCACAACTTCAATGTCGTCTATCGGGACGATCCGACCACGCAGGTGGTCGCATTCACGGCAGCACAGATTCCGAAGATCGCGGAGCGCCGTTACCCGGCTGCGCTTGCCGGCGCCGGGTACCCGAACGGCATCCCGATCGTCGAGGAGTCGGAGCTGCACAGCTTGTGTCTCGACGAGCACGTAGATCAGGTCGTGTTCGCCTACAGCGATGTCAGCCACGCCGACGTGATGCACCAGGCCTCGATTGCGCTCGGTGCCGGGGCCGACTTCGTACTGCTCGGGCCGAAGCGCACAATGCTGCGCGCTGCCGTGCCCGTCATCGCCACGTGTGCCGTGAGAACGGGCTGCGGGAAGTCGCAGGTCACGCGTTGGCTATCACGTCTGTTGAAAGACCAAGGTTTGAGAGTTGCCGTCATCCGGCACCCGATGCCCTACGGCGATCTCGAGCGGCAGGCCGTACAACGATTCTCGGAACCCGCTGACTTGGCTGAGGCCGACTGCACGGTCGAGGAGCGCGAGGAATACGAGCGTCACATCTCGATCGGCAACACGGTATTTGCGGGCGTCGATTACGCCGAGATCGTCACGCGGGCTGGCGCCGAAGCCGATGTCATTCTCTGGGACGGCGGCAACAACGACTTTCCACTGGTCGCGCCGGATCTACACATCGTGCTCGTTGATCCGCTGCGTCCCGGGAACGAGGCGACGCACCACCCCGGCGAAGCCGTACTGCGTATGGCCGACATCATTCTCGTTGGGAAGGTCAATACCGCGACTGCTGCGGATGTCGAGCGGGTCACCGAGAATGCCCGTCGACTGAACCCGAGCGCGCCGGTTGTTCACGGTGCCTCGCCGGTCGAGCTCGATCGACCCGAGGCCGTGCGCGGCAAGCGCGTTCTCGTCGTCGAGGACGGCCCGACGATTACCCACGGCGGCATGGCGTACGGGGCCGGTTTCGTCGCCGCGCGGGAGGCCGGGGCGGCCGAGATCCTCGACCCGCGCAGCCATGCACACGAGCGCATCGCTGCAGTCTTCCGCCGTTACCCGCACATCGGCGCGGTACTCCCCGCGCTCGGCTACGATCAAGAGCAGCTCGATGCGCTCGAGGCAACCATCAATGCCGTGGATGCCGACCTCGTGGTAATTGCGACGCCCTGCAATCTTGCCGACCTCATCGACATCGATAAGCCGGTCGCGCGGGTGCGTTACGAGTTTGCCGAAGCCGGTGAGCCCGCGCTCAGCGCCTATGTCGAGGATTTCTTGCGCGAGCAGAAGCTGCTTTGACGCCGTGCTCCTCGTTTAGCCCAGAATGACATCTGCCGCATTTGCGCTGATCAGCGTTCCGGCTTGGCCCTGGAGAATCCTACCCGCATCCACCAGAGCGCCTATGCCGGCGATGCCGCCCGTCTGCGTCACGAACTCGCACGCCGCTTCCACCTTCGGCGCCATGGTCCCCGGCGCGAACGCGTAGGCGGCCAGTGCGGCCGGCGCAATGCGTCGGATCGGTCGCGCACCGGCCTGGCCCCAGTCGCGATAGACACCGTCCACATCGGTCAGCATCAACAGCGCGTGGGCACCGAGCTCACGCGCGAGCAGGGCGCTTGCGAAGTCCTTGTCGATCACGGCTTCGACACCGGCAAGCCGGCCGTCCTGACGCTCAACGATCGGAATGCCACCGCCACCCGCGCAGATCACGATCACGCCTTTGGTTGCGAGGAGCTCGATCGCCTCGATCTCGAGGATGCGCTTAGGTCTGGGCGAGGCGACCACGCGGCGCCATCCGGTGCCGTCGTGCGCGATCTGCCAGTTCTGCTGCGCGGCCAGCCGCCGCGCCTCACCTTCCTCGTAGATCGGCCCGATCGGCTTGGTTGGGTTGGTGAATGCCGGATCGTCGGCGTCGATCTCGATCTGAGTCAGCAGCGTGACGCACTGCCGCTCGGGCGAGAGCACGTTTATGAGCTCCTGCGCGATCAAGTAGCCGATCATGCCCTCGGTTTGCGCATCGAGTAGGTCGAGCGGCTGAGCCTGCTCCGGCGCGTACGCCATCGACTGCAGCGCCAATAAGCCGACCTGTGGGCCATTGCCATGCGTGATGATGAGCTCATCAGTCTCGGCGAGCGGCAGCAGCGCTTCGACGGCCGTTCGGACGTTGCGCCGCTGGTTCTCCGTCGTCATGGGCTCGCCGCGTTTAAGCAGCGCGTTCCCGCCGAGCGCGATAACGATCCGCATCGTCAGTCGGACAAAGTGGCGACCATCACGGCCTTGATCGTGTGTAACCGGTTCTCGGCCTGATCGAAGACGATGGATGCATCGGACTCGAATACCTCGTCCGTGACTTCCATCGCGTCCAGATTAAACCTCCAGAAGATGTCTTCTCCGACCTGCGTATCGCGATTGTGGAATGCCGGCAGGCAATGCATGAACTTCACGCGGGGGTTGGACGTCAGGGACAGCACGCGTCGATTGACCTGAAATGGTTTCAGCAGCTCGATGCGGTTACCCCAATCCGACTNNCTTGACGGCGTGAACGATATCATCTGTGATCGACAATCGAGCACCGGACCCATGCGCGATCTCGGTACATTGAGCCACGAGCTCGTGGTCCGGTCTGAGCTCATGCGGCGAGGCCAGACGGAAATCGAGTCCCATCTTCGCCGCGCCGACCAACAGCGAGTCAGCCATGTTGCTGGCGCCGTCGCCAAGAAAGCAGACGCTGACCTCGTTGAGCGGCTTGGTCGAATGCTCGGTCATCGTGAGCAGGTCGGCGAGGCATTGCGTCGGGTGATACTCGTTCGTCAGCCCGTTCCAGACGGGTATGCCGTAATGGCCGAGGAGCTCGGCAGTCGCCTGATCGAAGCCGCGAAACTCGACGGCGTCGTAGAGCCTTGCGAGCACGCGGGCCGTGTCCTTCATCGACTCTTTGACACCCATTTGCGTGCCCGTCGGGCCGAGGTAGGTGACGTGCGCGCCCTGGTCGTAGGCCGCGACCTCGAAGGCGCAGCGCGTGCGCGTCGAGGTCTTCTCGAAGATCAGCGCGATGTTTTTGCCCGCGAGTCTCTGCGTCTCCGTGCCGGCCTTCTTTTCGGCTTTGAGCGTGCCGGCTAGGTCCAGCAGAAATTGAATCTCATCGGCGCTGAAATCCAAGAGCTTCAGAAAGCTGCGGTGTCCTAGATCAATCGTCATTGGAGACAGTTACACGCGGAACTCGCTCGGCGATACGCGTCACGACTTCATAGTTGATCGTTTCGAGCTTGGCGGCAAGCTCATCAGCCGTGATTATCTCCTCACCCTGCCGACCAATCACGACGACTTCATCCCCGAGGTTCACGCGCCCGCGTAGCGGTGTGACGTCAACGAGGCTCATATCCATCGTGATGCGACCGACTTGCCGGCAGCGCACGCCTCCAATCAGTACCTCGACATCGTTCGATAGACGCCGGCTCAAGCCATCGCCATAGCCTATGGGGATCGTCGCGATCAGTGCCGGGTGCTCGGTGTGGAAGTCATGGCCGTAACTCAAGCCTGTTCCGCGCGGCACCTCCTTCAGGAACGTGATCCGTGTCCGCCATTCTAGTATCGGCTGAAGGTCTCGGACACGCGGATTGGAAATCTCCGGTGACGGTGCAAGGCCGTAGATCGAAATGCCCGGCCGTGCGGCATCGAAGTGCGAGCCTGCGATATCAAAGATCGCGGCACTGTTCGCCATGTGGCGAATTTCGATGTCATAGCCCCGGGCGATCTCGACGACTTCCTCGAAGCGTCTGAGCTGCTCGAGCGCGTCGCGCTTGTCGGCCTCATCGGCACGCGCGAAATGACTCATGATCCCGCGAATCTCGATGGCCGGGTAGGATCTGCAATGATCGAGAAACGCACCGGCCTGGGCGGGCGCAATGCCGATACGGCCCATGCCCGTATCGACATTCACGTGCACGGCTACGCGCCGGCCGAGTTTGTCCGCGGCTTGCGCGAGCGCCCGGACCGTCTCGTGTGTGCAGACGATAGGCTCGCAACCATACGCGACCAACGCCTCGGCATGCTCCGGCAACGTATTCGAGAGAACGATGAAGTTCGCCTCGATGCCGTCCTCGATCAATGCGATGGCCTCGCGGACATCGGCGACGCCAAACGTGTCGTAGCCCAAGCGCAAGAGCTCGCGCGCGATAATCTCGTCCGCGTGGCCATAGGCATTGGCTTTGATGCACGGCCACAGAGGTATCCCGCCAACGAGCTCCTGCAATAGACGCATGTTGTGCGCCAGGCGGTCCGTATGTATGAACGCGCGAGTCAGTCTGTAAACATCAGTCGAGCTCGGCAAGGCTCAGTTCTCCGTTGTCGCGGGACTAACACCCAGAACGCGTTTCTCGACGTAGTCCGACGTCATCGTCGCTAGCAGCGCGCCGTAGCGCATGGTGAAGCTGAGCTCATCGCCGACACGCACGCTCGCCGGCGCAAGCGTGACGTCGACGACGAGATAACCGCTCGAGCCGCCGAGAATACGGAGCTCCGGCATGAGTGGGGTCAGCCCTTCGACGAGCACGTCCTCGCGGCCGATATTGAGCAATGCCCGCTGCATCGGGCCGCGATCTTCGGGCTCGGGCTGCTTGCCGAATGCATCCTCACCGCGCTTTCCTGGCACGAAGGACGGCTTTTCCTTGAGCTCGACTACCTCTGCATGGAGCACGAATGCATCCTGACACGTGTCCGGCCACGGGCTGTGCCGTATGGTCTCACGCCCGAGCAGGATCGCTTCGCCGATGCGCGCGTGGTTGATCCGTGCCGGCATGCCGCCCGATGCAATGAGCTCGAGGCCGCTCGAGTTGATGCCGGATACCCAGCGCAGCGAGAGCCCATGGCTGCTTTCGATGGCGTCGGCCAGCCCCGCGAGCAGGACCATGTTCTCCGGGCTCGGTGCGAGTCCGCTGAAGCAGGCCAGGTTCGTGCCGAGACCGACGATGCGCAGGCGCTCGAGCGTTTTCGCTTTTCCGACGAACGAATCGAGCTCCTCGGGCACGAGTCCCTCGCGCAGATCGCCCAAGTCGACCATGAGCAGCACGTCGTGGGTAGCGCGGCACTTCGCCGCCGCTGCGCTCAGCGCCTCGAGCACGCTGAGCTCCGAGTTCAGGCTGATGTCGGCTGTGGCGACGACTTCATCGGCACTCGATAGCGACGGCAGGCTCAACAACATGAGCGAGGTCTCGATGCCCGCCGCGCTGAGCCGCCGCAAGTTTTCGACTCTCGAGTCGGCGATCGAGCTCGCGCCGCCGCGCAGCATCGCGCTGGCGACGTCCGGATGCCCGCGGACACCCTTGGTGACGCCCGTGACCTCGATGCCATGCTTTCTGCATAGATCGACGATCACGCGCGCGTTGTGCTCGACCTTATCGAGATCGATGCTGACGTACGGCGCCGACACGATCCTACTTACTGCGCAGCGCAGTGACGAGGAAGCTCGCGACGTCGTGGCCCGTCGTGCCGCGCCCGAACCCTGCGTCCATGCCGCACGTGCGGGCAAGCTCGTCGCTGACTTGGGCGCCGCCGGCGACGAGCACGAGCTTTTCCCTGATGCCCCGCTCGCGCGCGAGCGCATCGAGCGCGCGCATCTGGTCCTCGTGGACGTGCTCGTGGGTTACGATCGTTGAGATCAGCACTGCGCTCGCGCCTGCCTCCTCTGCAGCATCGAGCAAGCGCTCGGCCGTGACCGACGTGCCGATAAAATGGCATCTGAAGCCGTACTTCTCGATGCCGCCGTGCTTGATGTCGAGGATTTCGTGCAGGCCGACTGAATGCTCGTCCTCCCCGACGGTGGCAGCGACGACGACGGGCTTGCGAGGGCGTGTCCACGCTTCAATCTCCGCCTCGGGCAGCAGCTTCTTTGCACGGGCCGTCGGGAGCCGATCGATCTCGATCGCGACATCGAGCACGCCTTTGATCTCGAACACGCTGCCCTCGGCCGGATGCATGATCCGCCGGCTCATGACCTCGGGCTCGGTGAGCCCCATGTGCGCGGCCATTTCGAGCGCAGCCGCCTCGGCGACGTCCGGTGCAGCAGGAACGAAGAGCGTTACGGAGACAACGCCGTCGCCGTACTTCTCGACCTCCGGCCGCAGCAAGCCTGCGGCACGATCGGCCAGCGGTTGCCGGAGACGCTCAGCTACGGTATCGCTCGAGTCCACCTCGTCGATGTACTGGATTTTCGAGTCGTCGCACAACGTGCAGCCGCCATAGGCCGCGCAGGGCTTACCAGACTCTTTCGCGTAGACGTTGTCGCCGAAATGGCTACAGACCGGCGCGCCGTAATCGGGCTCGCGTCGAATCACGGTCTCGGCGCCGTCGCCGCCGGTCGGGTCGCGCAGGATGCCGTCCGCGCTGCGCTCGGGATAGTAGCCCGAGTCGACAAACTGTCCTGTCGCTACGGCTTCGTAATAGCCGCCGTTGTCGAGGATTTCTTCCAAGAAAAGGACAGCGCGTTCCTTGAGCTCGCGCACCTGTCGGCGAAAATCCGCGTCTGAGCGCAGCTCGAGCTGCTCGTCGATGCCGTCGATGCCCATGAGCGTTTGTCGTGCCGCATTGAGCCCGGCCACGTTGTTGTAATGCCACGGAATGTTGCGTCCTTCGTCGGGCGTGATCGTGCTCTGAATATCGCTGGGTGCGAGACGCGAGATCACCGTATCGAGCACATGCGTCACGGTCGTCTCCATCGTATCGGCTTGCATGTAGCGCGTATTCTGTTGCGCGCGGAACTTGTAACCCTCGAACAGCTCGCGCAGCGCCACGGCGTAGGGCAGGTCGAGCCGGAGCTTCGGCGCCGGCGGCGCCGTCGGCGGCACGGTCGAGAGCGCGATCTGCTCCGCGGGCATGCCGACGCCGCGAGAGTAGGCCGTGTTGATCGCGTGCTGCACGAAGAGCTCTGGTGTTACTTTCCAGGCCTCGCGGGCCGTGGCGTTCGCATTGTGCGCACCGTCGAGCTGCAGAATGCCTCCGTCCGCGAGGATCTTCTTCGACTCGGCAGCATCGACAAACGAGCGATGCATGTTCACGTCGCGATAGAGCACGTTGTATTGCGGATCCTGATGTGCGCCGTTGACGCCTTCCTCGGCGAACAGCACGGCAATCTCGGGGCCCGCGACGCCGCTGACGTAAGAGTGAAAATTGATCGGCCTGCCGACTTCCTCCTCGATGGCATCGAGCGCTTTACGCGTCGCACGGATCTGCTTGCGCGTGATCGGCACGCCGCCGATGCCTTCGGGTGTGCCTTCGACGAGCCCGTCGATGTGTGACTGACCCGTCGTGCGGATCACCATGATGTGGTCGGCGCCGTGCCAGGCGGCCATGCGCATGCGGCGCAGGTCGTCCTCGAAGCGCCCCGATGCGATCTCGGTCGTCAGCACGACGTCGGCTTGAGGATCGATATCGTCAAAGTCGGTGGCGGCCGGTAACGGCACAGAGCGTTCGAGATTCTCGGATGTGTTCTTGTAGACGAATGGTCCGATTCGGTGATCGGTGACCTTCTTACGCCAGATCCAGCCTTTTCGCTTCGGCCGGTATTGATCGAGGTCGCTGAGCACTTCCTCGAGATCTAGTTTTTTGTTCGGATCGAGTTTCATAGCGGCAAGTCGTCCCAGTAACGCCCGGCCAACAACTCGCTGCCGGCCTCGCGAATACCGATGCCCTTGCGCTGCGCTAACTCGAGGACGAGACGGCCCCCACCGTGCGCGAGTAGACCGCGCGCGCTTATGGCTGCAACGAGGTCTTTGGCTTCGATGCTGGAGAATCCCATACGGAGCAGGACGGAGCGCTCGATGGATGGGCTCGTGTGCGTTTGCGCTTCCTCGAGCAAAGGCGCGACGATTTGCTCGACGAGACTCCAGAAACGATCGCGCAGCTGTGAATCGGACAACGGCTGCAGGGGCTTGCGCCGCGTTTCGAAATCATCCTCCCGTTCTGCGCAACTCATCGATGATCTCCCGTACATAGCGTTCGTCAGTTCGGGTCTCGGCCGCGAGAAAGTCGAGATCGATGTCGCCGAGGCTCAAGCCGTCGGGAAGCGATTCGAGTGTGTGACGGACATAGGATCTTCGCACCTTGTCGAGGTCAACGTCCACGACGGCAATTTGCGCGGGGTGCTCTGGAATGACGATCCGTCTGCCGGGTAAGTTCTCCTTCGGGTCGCCCTGACGGACTTCGATGCCGAGCCGCTTTGCGAGATTGAGCTGCGCCAGCGGATGCTTGCCCGCACCCGTGTATTCGGTTTCCTGGACGACGACGATACGGTCCTCGTCGAGTTTGCGGGCAATTGCGACGGCGGCAGCTAAGGATGTATTGCCGGCTGGACCCCGCTCGAGTCCCTCGAGCTCCGCGAGCATCTGTGTGGCGTAGAACACCTCGCCCTGCGTGACCGTGACGAAGCGGTCCATGTAGCGCAGCGCGCGCGCCGCGTTGCGCGGCACGTCGGCCCGGTCGGGCCACGTCGTGAACGGCATCGAGAAGCCCGTGTGACCTGTCGTGAAAGATTTGCGATTGAAGTCGCGGTCTGAAGCCATGTGCAGGCCGGACAGGTCGACGCTGGCCGCAACCAGTTGCGTCTCGGTAGCGCCCGCCTTCATGAGCCCACGCGCGGTGCCCGTGACGTTGCCACCGCCGGCATGCGTAGCGATGACGACATCCGGAAACCGCCCCGCGCGCTCGCGAACTTGCTCCGCGAGCTCGTAGCCCAGCGTCTCCATGCCGAGGATCGAGTAAGGCGAGTACAAGGACGCATTGAAATAAACCGTCTCCTCGAGCACACGAAGGAACATGTAGAAGAGCTCCGGTCCTACCGAGAGCCGGATGACTTCGGCGCCGTACGCTTCACACGCGCGCGTTTTCTCGGCGATCTCCGGCTGTGCGATGCCGCGGCTGTCGAAGGCCTCCTGCACGATGATGCAGCGCAGGCCGGCCTTCGCGGCCTGCGAGGCGACGGCAGCGCCGTAGTTACCGCTCGTCGCGGCAGCAACGCCCGCATAGCCACGCCTTGCGGCTTCGTGTATCGACAGCGAGGCGCGCCGGTCTTTGAACGATCCCGAGGGGTTCGCAGCTTCGTCCTTGACGAAGATCTGCGCGCCCTTACCGGGATCGGCGATGCTGCGAACGAGCTCGGTCACGTTCTCGAGCGCGACTAGCGGCGTGCGGCCGACGGCTGTGCAATCCTGAACCGCTCGTGTCGTCTCGATGTCGTAACCGGTCTCGGCGAACAAACGCTCGTAGTCGAAGGCGACTGCGCCCGTCGCGAGCTGTCCGTAGTCGATGCCGAGGGATGCGTGCATGATTTCCGCGCGCCGCGCCATGATGGCGTCATAGCTGTCTTCGTCGCTCATCGGCCTTTGCCGCGCTCGCGCAGCATCGCGCGAAGCTCGCTCCCGATCGTCGAGAGCGCCGGGATGGGCCGGCCGAAGCTGTGCTCGTAGGCGGGATTGGCCTCGACGAGCTGGCCGCGAACCCGTCGACCGGCAGCCGTGACGACCTCGGCCTCGCTGCCGACTCGGGTGGGCTCGAGCAAGAACCCTTTGACCCGCATCTCGAGCGGCACGCATTGTGTGTCCTCAGGGACCTGCGGTGCGCGCCGGCCGGCCGGCAGCACGATATCGTGCAGCTCGACCCATGTGCCCTTGTCGATGAGCTCAGCCACGGCGTTCTTGGCGCTCACTGGATGAACTCGCGTGCATCGCCGAGCAACGCGCCGCTGACCGGCAAGTCCGGCATGGTGTGCAATCCAGGTGCGGCGTTCAGGACACGCGGGATCACGTTGACGGCGATCGCAATCGTGCCGATGTCTCCAGGCAGCTCCGGCGAGCCGGCGAGGGAGATGTCGGGTGTGCCCTTTATCTCGATCGTGTCGCTCGTATCCACACCCTCGAGCTCAGGTCTAACTTGCTGCGGGTGCTCGAGCGTGATGACGGCCGTGTCCTGCCGATAGGCGACGGCTCTATGCAGGCAACCGGCCGTCTGTCCTGGCTCGATCGTGATAACGGGCGTCTGCCTCTGTATGCGCGAGATGATCGGCTCGCGAGTCTCTTCGATGCGCTCGATCTCCCAACCGAGCGCGGTGGCGATGAGACAGATCGATTCCGGAAAGCCGGTATGACCGACGACGCTACCGTCACCGATGCCCTGGCGAAACGCCTCTTCGCTCAACCCGACGCCTTGGCTCTCGAGCACCGACGGACCGTAACCCGACAAATCGTTGATGCGCGTCGCGCTGATCGACTCGATATCGGCGCAGACACCCGTCAGCGTGACGATGAGGGTATCCAGCACGAAACCCGGATTGATGCCCGTCCCCAGTATCGACACGCCGTTTGCCACCGCCAGTCGCTGCAGCTCATCCGCTGCTCGAGGCGAGCGGTATGCGGGGTAGGACAACTCCTCCGCGATCGATATCACGTGGACGCCGGCGTTTGCCAACGTCGTGATCTCGTCCATCGCGTCCTCGATCGTCGAGCACGTCGTCTGTATCGCGACGTCCGGTCGAGAGCGCGCGATCGCCGCGTCGAGGTCCGTCGTAATCGTGTTGCCGAGATCCTGGTCGAGGCCGATGGCTCGTCCGATATCGAGACCGTCGCGCTCGGCCCTGCGCGCGAAGGCGCCGGCTAGCTCGAGGCCCTTTTTCTCGCACACGAGGCGGGCCACGCCGGACCCCATTCGCCCAGTCCCGAGGACGATCACTCGCACATCATCGCGCATGCGACCATCGTACCCTCGAATCGACGTCAGACAAGCTGCGGAAACCCCATAAGAGCTTGGTAGAGTTTGTCTCGGAAGATTCCCACCAGCGCCATGCTGAGACCGACTCGGAGATAACGGCAGTGCCTAAGATGTCGCATCGCGCCGCGACCGGACTGGAACCGGTCCTGACGTTTCGCGATCTCGTGATCTTCTATGTTGTCGCCGTATTCGGGCTACGTTTGATACCGTTCGCAGCGTCGATCGGCCCGGGCATCGTTGCGTTTTGGGTTATTGCGTTCCTTGGCTACTGCGTGCCGCTTGCGCTCACGGTCGCAACCTTGAGCTCACGCTTTCCGGAGGAAGGCGGACTCTATGTCTGGTCGAAGCGCGCATTCGGAGATTTTCACGGATTCATAACTGCGTGGACGTACTGGAGCGCGAACTTCGTGTTTTTCCCGGGCATCCTGTTATTTGCTGCCAGCCAATCGGCATTCGTCTTATCCGGCACTTCAGCGCTCGCCGAAGACAGAACGTATCTGATCGGTTGGTCCGTGGCGGCCATCATCGCCGTCACATTGCTCAATATCCGCGGCTTGCGCGTGGCCACATGGCTTCACACCCTGAGCGCGGCAGCGCGACTCGTGCCGGCGGCACTGGTCATCGGCCTGGGGCTCTACGCCTTGATCCGCTTCGGCTCGGCGACAGACCTCTCCATGGGTAACTGGACCCCGACCGTCGCGAGCATCAGAGATTTGTTTCTGCTCTCTACGCTGGCTTACATGTTCGCCGGCTTCGAGAGCGCATCGACGCTGGGCGACGAGATCGAGGACGCGAGAAGCAACGTGCCGCGGGCGCTGCTGTCGGCCGGGTTGCTGATAACGGCCCTATACATTGTTTTGTCGCTTTGCCTGATGGTCCTGGTTCCGGCGACCGAGTTGACCGGGCTCGGAGGTTTCGCCGATGCCGTCGGTGCCGGGGCGGCACGATTGGGCGGTGAGCGATTCAGCGTGCTGGCGACGTCCGTCTCCAGCGCCATGCTCGTGCTCATGATCCTCGGTAGCGCGAGCGTCTGGTTTGCCGCGACTGCGCGGCTGCCTTTCGTCGTTGGGCTGGATCGATACTTGCCGGCGGTCTTCGGCCGAGTCCATCCGCGTTTCCGTACGCCCTGGGTCGCGTGTTTGTTCCTGGGCGGTACGACGATCGCGTTTATTCTGCTATCCGCGTTTGGAGGACGCGCGGCCCAGATGTACAACATCATCATCAGCCTCGAGATCGTGATTTTCTTCGTTCCGAACCTGTATCTGTTCGCGTCTCTGATCAAGCTACACGGCATAGAACCCGGGGCGGGTGCGATTCGCCTCCCGGGCGGCAGTGTCGGTACGTGGGCGATCGGCGGGGCAGGCTTTCTCGTCACCACCGGTTCGCTCGTTCTGGCGCTGATTCCTGGAGAGGGCGTCGAAGATGTCGCTCTTTTCTACTCGTCCGTCCTCGGCGCGCTTGCGCTCAATCTTGCCGTGGGCACGGCGCTGTATCTCTTCGGTCGTCGGCACCGGTCGACCCTTCAGTGAGAGGCGACCCGCGCTCGTTGGAGATTGGCGCGGGCCGGGGCAGATGATACTTTGGCCGTAACGTCGTCTATCCGAGGGATTCCACGCAATGATCCGCGCCGTTGTCGTCTTCTCGCTCGCGCTCGGGATGACCCCGTTATTGGCGCATCACGGCACGGCGCACTACTTCGATCTCGAGAACGTCGCGCGCGTCGAAGGCGAAATAGTCGAGGTGTCTTGGCGTAACCCGCACGTCACGTTCCAGCTCAGGCGTACCGACGATGGTGGGCTCGGCGAGGTCTGGGAGGTCGAAGGCTCGTCTGCGAACGCGCTCGCGCGCGTTGGCATTGGCGCCGACGCCGTCACTGTTGGCGATCGCGTTCAGATCGTCGGCGCGCTGGCCCGGCACGGCGGTCCCGAAATGGCCGGTCACGTCATGACCTTGTCGGACGGCACTGACGTTCCGATCTGGCCGCGCCCGGCCATGGCGCTCGGTCAGGAGGTTGCGCCCGCACCGCTCTCGGCCGAGGCCATCGAGGCCGAGCGCGCACGCGCACGCGGGATCTTCCGGACCTGGGCGCGTCCGGACTTGCAGGGTCTTTTTCTCGAGGGCGGTTATCTGCCGTTCACTGATGCCGCGATCGCGGCACGCGAGGCTTGGGACCCGCTGACCGACGATCCCGTTCTCCAGTGCGAACCGCGCGGCATGTCATCGCTGATGAACAACCCGCTGCCGATTCGTTTTGTCGATCAGGGTGACTCGATTCTGATGCAGCTGGAGGAGTGGGACCAAGAACGTGTGATTCATCTGGCCGATGCCGTCGATCCGAAAACGCAGCCGCGCACGCTACTCGGTTACTCGGTCGGCGAATGGGAGAATGCGCGCACGCTTGTCGTCACGACGACGCGTATCAGCGATCCGTATTTCGACGACGAAGGCACGCCGCAGAGTGCGGACGCCGTCGTGACCGAACGCTTCACGCTCAGTGCCGACGAGACGCGTCTGGACTACGAATCGATCCACGACGATCCGTACGCGTTCATCGAGCCGGCGCGTCAGGCCAGCTACTGGGACTGGGTGCCGGGCGAGGTAATCAGACGCTTCGACTGCGTCGTGCAATAGAACGAAACAGGGGCCGCGCAATGCGGCCCCTTTTCGTATCGAGCGCGCCACTTACGTGGCGACTAGTGGATCAACAGCAGATCAGGTCTCAATGTCGACGTAGGCGACGTGGTTGACGGCGCTACAGGCCAGCACGAGATCGCCATCGGGTGTCGCGACCATATGGCGCACGACGCCGCCGCCCGACTCGATCGGCCAGGACTGGAATTCCTCGGTCTCAGAGTCGAAGCGCACGAGGATGTTCGGCCGGGCATAGGCCTCGACGTACCAGATCACGTTGCCGACCGAGGCGATGCCATACGGGCGCGACTTCTCGCCGCCGGGTGACAACCACTCTCTGACGCGTCCGGTCTGGGGATCGAAACGGCCGAGCCGTCCGCGCGGGTAATCCGTGTACCAGACTGCATCGTCCGGCGTCAGGGTGATGCGCCGGGGGCGGGAGTCCGGGTTCGGCAGCTCGTGCTCGGTGATCTCACCCGTGACGGGGTTGACCTGCCCGATTCGGGGGCCGCGGAAATCCACGTACCAGGGCTCGCCCTGCGAATTGACCATGATGCCGTACGGGTAGGTCCCGTCTGTTGGTGACTTCGCGGCCGTGACCGTGCCTTCCACAGGATCGACACGACCGACGTGACCGGACTGCATCGTGAACCAGAGCGTGCCGTTGTCATCGAAGATCGGCGTGTGCGGGCCGCGCGTGCCTTCGGGCACGTAGTACTCGGTGACCTCGCCCGTCGTCGGGTCGAGCTTACCGACGTAGCCCTGCGCGACAGCCGTGAACCAGATGTTACCGTCGGTGTCCTCATCGAGCCCGTGCGGATTGGAGTTCGGCACGTCGAGCGGGAACTCCGTGAGCTCACCCGTGTCCCGATCGATACGACCGAGCCGGTTGGCGAACTGGCCCGTCCACCATAGGGAGCCGTCCTGCGCTTCGATCGGATCATGCGGCCGCGAGCCAAGTGTCGGTAAGAGCCACTCGGTGATCTCCACGTCGACTGGACCGTCGATGACGACGAGGGTGCGAGTCTTCTTTCTTCGGGAAATGCTCGGCCAGATAGCTCGTGATCGTGTCCATCTGCTCGTCGGGCAGCGCGAGCATCGTGCTCAGTACCTTGTCCCAGTCCTCCTGGCTGTTGCCGACGGAGTTCGTAATGAAGCTCAGTCGATGACAGGCGATGCACGCGCCCTCGATGAGCGGTTTCGCCTCGCCGTCTGGAAGATCGACGTCCAGGCGGTCTTGCTGCGCCGAGACTGTGCCGGACAACGCTATGGTCGCGAGACCCAATACCGTCGTCGTCAGTTGTCGTTTCATCGTTCTTACCCTCGAGAAATGTTCGAAATGCCTGCGACCGTCTTATGGCGGTCTGGCCAGCGTTGGATGTCGGGGGGAGTTTGGCCCCGCGGGCCACTCAATTCAAGGTGGATCTGCGATCTACGTCGGTCCGGTTTTTGTGGGCGCCCGCCCGCGAAGAAGCTTGAGCAGATGCCTGACGCCCGGGATCAGCATGAGGGCGCACAGGATCGAGCCGCTGCCGAACACGACTCTGGCGATCTTGACGTTAACCTCGTTCGGCAGAAACGGAATGCCGCCGGAGAACTGATCGGAGGACCCGTCGAGCGCGACCCACGCTGCGACGGCAGCAAACGACGCGACGATGAGGTTGCCGAACAAGGAGACAAGGAGCTCGTTCGTCCTGAAGCCGATCGCCAGACCGCCGAATATGAACACGGCGCCGGCCAGGCCGATGAGCCAGGCAGGCGCATGTACTTTCTCCGGTTCGACCGGGATGATGTCGAGCGCGATCATGATGGTCATCAGGCCAAGTGCAATCGCTATGGCGCTCAGCAGGCGGTGATTCTGTTCCTTCACGACACGAGGATCGTAAGGGCGGCGGAGTCCTCGAGCGACGCGCGCCGTCACATAATTACGCCGATCGCAGGTCAGGAGTCGGCGTCTGGCTCGTACGGCTTGACGACGGCGGGATCGGGCGGGTGGCACGCGCCCGTCACATTCTTGCCCTCGTAGTCGAGGGCGTGTAGCACGTGGCGGATCGTCTCCAGGCGAGCGTTTTTCCGCTGATCGGCGTTGACGATGAGCCAAGGGCTGTAATCTCTGTGCGTGCGCCGAAACATCTCTTCGATATACCGCGTATAGAGGTCCCAGTGCTCCTGTGCTTTGCCATCCAGCGTGCTGAGCTTCCACTGCTTGAGGGGGTTCGTGCGTCGCGAGTCGAACCGTGCCGCTTGCGTCTCGGATGAAATCGCGAACCACAGCTTGATCAGTACGAGGTCGTCCTCGTAGAGCATGTGCTCGAACTCCGGGACCTGTTGCATGAAGATCTCGTACTGCTCGTCCGTGCAAAATCCCATCACGGGCTCGACGACGGCGCGGTTGTACCAGCTACGGTCGAAGAAGACGATTTCGCCGGGATCGGGAAGCTGCTCGACATAGCGCTGGAAGAACCACTGGCCCTTCTCCGTCTCCGTGGGCTTGGGCAGTGCGACGACGCGCGCCGTTCGCGGGTTCAGATGCTGCGTGAAGCGGCGAATCGTGCTGCTCTTGCCGGCCGTGTCGCGACCCTCGAAGATGATTGCAACGCGACGGCCCTCGCGCTGTATGGCCCTGTGCATCTGCACGAGCTCGATCTGTAGCCGCTCGAGCTCTTGCTCGTAGCGCAGCTCGTCGAGCGCTTTGTCGACGTTGATTTTTTTGTCCGCGAGTAACTCGAGCAGCTCGGTCTTTCCGCTGATCGCTTCGAGCTCCTCCGCCGTCGCCTCGACACGGATCGCGAGCTTGCCGCCGTCAAATTCTCGATCGTCATCAGTCATGGGCACGGAAGTCTCGCACAGACGACAGGGCTTCCACTACACGGGCGCATCTTCGAGAATTCCTCGTATGCCGCGATCCGCCCGCAATGACCACGAATTACTGTCGAACGGTTTCCCGCCAGTCGCTCGCCGCGACGCACGTTTGCTCGTACTCGGTAGCCTGCCCGGCGTGCGCTCGATCGAGGAGCAGCAGTACTACGCGCAACCGCAAAACGCGTTCTGGCGCATCATGNNAGCTCAGAGCCTGCGGTATCGCACTTTGGGATGTTGCCGCTGCGGCCGAGAGGCCCGGAAGCCTCGACTCGGCGATCGTGCACTCGAGCGTTCGGGCAAACGACTTTGCGGGTTTCTTCGAGACGCATCGGCAGATCGGTCTCATTTGCTTCAACGGCGCCAAAGCAGCGGAGCTTTACCGGCGTCTCGTGTTACCGACGCTCGATGAGCCGGCCGCTTCAATACCGACGCAGCGCATGCCGTCGACGAGCCCTGCGCATGCGACGATGCCGTACGCGAAGAAGCTCGAGGCATGGACCCTCGTTTCAGACTACTTGGAAGCCGGGTCGCGACTAGGTCGCGATCCCGGNNGTGCCGGCACTCCACTGGAAGCCAATGACGCCGCTCTCGATAGTGGAATCGTTCGTGTCGACCATGAGCGTGTCGTTCATGCGTACGACGAGGTGATCGCCGTCCATGACGATGTCGAACGTGTTCCAACGATTCGCGGCGTCCATTTGCGCCATGGGCTCGGCAAAGTTGACGATACCCCCCGTGCGATACGTCTGATCTGGACGTTGATCGAAAATGTTGACCTCGTAGCATGTGGCCGCACCAACCTCATTCGCGCTCGGGCAGCGCA
>JABAOH010002601.1_pt2 | contig 25679 bp, 24 predicted proteins | sample 7062181 | NCBI WGS metagenome assembly JABAOH01 (sample SAMN14538630, study PRJNA623070) | marine sediment metagenome | biome: marine biome [ENVO:00000428]; feature: marine pelagic biome [ENVO:01000023]; material: deep marine sediment [ENVO:00002113]; isolation source: pool of 5 deep marine... | reverse complement strand
GCCAGTTCTGGTGGGTAACGCCTACCCTCGATGTCAGGAATCTGCGTTGCTGTGAAAGCAATAACGTTATAACGGCGGTTATCTCTAAAGTAGACATTGAAATTATGGAAGTCTCTTCCTGCTGCTCCCATGATGATGACTTTTTCAACCATGGTAATCCCTCCCATGAGTTGACGGGGAATATGTCCCACGAACCGCTTTCACGAAGATCTCTGAAGAGGCCTCTTCTCGATGCTCCAGATCTTGCTCGGAGGAAGTCCGTCCCAACGCTTGGTTTCCAGCATCCAGTTTTGTATCGGGATGATCGGCCGTGAACCCGCCCTGCCTAAAGTTTAAATCGGAAAAATCCGATCATATATTTTGAGGCGATCAAGGGAGGCGTCTACCTCCATGAAAGTACTTCCAGCCAAGCCTGTCTTGCAAAAATCTTTATCCAGCAAGAGAGAGAGCAACCAGGGTGCCGTGCTCATTGTCGATGACGATGAGGGAATTCGGGAAGTGCTCCAAGAGATTATACAACTGTTCGGGTTCACTTGTAAGAGTGCGGAGAGCGCGGAGGAGGCCCTCGAGTCACTCAGAAAGCAGTCTTTCGAGCTCATGATTACGGATATCAAGATGCCGGGCATGGATGGCATGGAGTTATTGAAACGGGCAAAGAAGCAGTCTGAATCCCTAGACATCATCATGATGACAGGATTCAGTGTTGACTACAGTTTTAGCGATGTGGTCATGGCCGGCGCGAGCGACATCATCCCGAAGCCGATTAACCTTGAGGAAGTCGAAGCGAAGATCAAGCGGGTCGTCAGGGAGAGAACCCTCAGAAAGGAACTTGAACAGAAAAACCGCCAACTTCGGAACTATCTTGAAGATCAGCAACTCGCGAAGAATCGACTCGAGGAACAGGCCAGCCGTCTCGTGACCGCCCTGACAGAAATCGAGAAGGCCAAGGAGGTCATTGAAGGGCAAAACCAGAAGATTCTCAAGGCAAACTGGGAATTGGAAAAAGCAGACAGAATGAAAAGCAATTTCCTTGCAAGCGTCTCTCATGAACTTCGAACGCCACTCAATGCCATCATGGGTTTTCTCGGACTTGTTGTGGATGATCTCTGTGAGAATCGGGATGAGGAAAAGGCCCTTCTCAGAGATGCCCTGAATAGCTCGAGGAATCTTCTGTTTCTCATTAACAATATGCTCGACCTGGCAAAAATCGAGGCAGGTAAGGTGGACATTCTACTGGAAAAGCTTAACCTGAAAGACATCCTCGATGAGGCGACCAGTCTGCTCTCCATTCAAGCCAGACAAAAAAACCTCTATTTCAAACTCGAATCGTGCGACGTTCCCCCTGTTCACGCCGATCGGGGAAAAGTATGGCAGATTCTGAACAATTTGATAGGCAATGCCATTAAGTTCACCGAGAAGGGAGGCGTTGAGGTCTGGGCTCGTCGCCATGACCGCGAATCTGTTGAAATCGAGATCAAAGACACCGGCATCGGAGTTCCCCCAGAGCAGCTGGCAAGCATTTGGGCGCCTTTTGTCCAAGCGGAGCGAGACTATACGAAGAAGCAGAAGGGGACAGGCCTTGGCCTTGTCATCAGTAAGAATTTGGTCGCCATGATGGGAGGAACCATCCGTCTCGAGAGCGCCGGTGAAGGAAAGGGAAGTCAAGCTTTTTTTACCCTCCCGATCTATAGAGAGGGGCGTGTTTACTCAACGCCCTCAGGTTCTGGGGATGCCATTTCTTTTGAAGAATCCCTGTGAGGAGTGGATGATGGCAAAAAAGATTCTTGTTGTTGAAGATGATCCGATGAATGCAAAGTTCTTCGAACTCACCTTGACGAGGAGAGGGAAATTCGAGGTTATCGTGACCGAAGATGTCGACCGCATTCTCCAACTCGTCAAGCAGGGCTCCGTCGACATGATCGTCATGGATGTCTCCCTATGTAACAGCTTCCACAAAGGAGACCGAGTCGATGGGATTACCCTGTCCCGAATCATCAAGACAGACAAATCCTCGACCGGGATTCCGATTCTTCTCGCAACGGCGCATGTGATGAAAGGGGAACAAGAAGCGTTCTTGAAACAATCGCGAGCCGACGGCTATGTGTCAAAACCTGTAATCGATCCAAATGAATTCATCAGGAAAGTGAATGATCTCATTGCCTGAGAAGGAGGTAGAGAATGGATAGGGACTTGTCTCTTCAAAAAAAAAGGTTTTCCCATGGAGGGTCCGTCGCAGAGGAGATCCTTGAACTTCGGTCTTTATATGTTGACTATCTCAGGGGAGAAATTGACACCATGCGTTGCCTTTTAGTCAGGAGAAATCTGACGGGTATCAGGGAACTCGGACATCGGTTGAAAGGTAGCGGGGGATCCTACGGACTCCACGACATTTCTGAACTCGGAGAAAAAATCCAAAACCTGTCGGACCAAACCGAATGGGACGATATTGAAGCCCACTTTCATCGACTGGAAGAGATGTATGAGGAGATAGCCGAGGGGCTATAGCCTCCGAATGAGGAGATCACACCCACAACTTGCATCGGGTCAGAAGTTTTTTCAATCGAAAAACGGCAAGGCGAGGATCACCTGACAATCACGGTTCGAGGAGGAGGGAGACAGGGCTGAGGGAGTTCTCGATCGCTTCAAGAAGCTCTTCCAGGCTGAAGGGTTTACAGAGGATTTGAGAGGCATAGCCTTCCTCAATGATTTTCTGAGCGAATGGGCTCTGGGGATTTGCAGTAATAAGGAGAATCTTCGCAGTTGGATCGTATTTTTTGATTTCTCTGCTTGAGTCATAGCCGTTCATGACAGGCATTTCCAAATCCATAAGAACAATACTCGGCTTGGTTGCCTTGTATTTTGTGACTCCTTCATGGCCGTTGTTGGCGACCTGGACGTTTTGATATCCTCTAAACTCGAGCAAGGCCGTGAGCGTTTTGGAAACACTATCCTCATCTTCGACGACAAGGATCCTTTCATTCCCCATGGCCTCCCCCTCGATATGGCCAACCTCTAAATTCATAGTAGTCGACAGGTGAGAATCTGTCAAGAAAAAAATACAAGATACTGTATCGTTATCCACGCCCACTACAATATATAGTGTTTTGAGGAAAAAAAAACACACCGCGAGATCAAATACTTACGGATCAATCCACAGGGTATTCACAGACATTTCCACAGAATCGGTACGAGGAGTTTTTGGGTCGTACTTCATCGAGGGACCCTGTAACTTCGGGGTATTTGACTCAAGAGCCGGCCTTCAATGTAGAGGCCACAACCCAGGATGTGCCTGTGGTGGGCCAGGATGACGTATCCCGGAGTCATGGATAGGGAGAGGGATATTTGGTTGTCCGTGAGTAAATGATCCAGTTGCTGTCTGTCGAGATTTACAACATTCCTACTGGCCCTGAATCCGAACATCTGCAAGGCGGCTGTCGTGGGCTTGAGATAGATCTTGCTTTTTCGTAACACGGGGATACCAGCGGTATGGACTTTTAGACCTTTGAGTTTTTCGACGTGGGGAGACTGGGTGAGGAGCCAGTAAGTTCGACGACTCTCGAAGAGTTCGAAACCCTCAAAGGCACTCAGGCCTATACCGAAGCGGTCCCTGAAGTATCCCAGGAGTTCAGTTCGACGAGGATCTTCGACGTATTTTGGCCAGGAAGAATCCCACAGAGTTGAGCTGGTGGGGGTAAATGCGCCAGCACTTCCCCATCTGTCGATCATATTTTTTATCCTTCCATCGGAGTAATCCTGGAGAATGGGGAACCGAGAGGCTAATAGGCAAGATTTCGGCCAGTCGCTTCTCAAGTAGGTACTGGATCACTCCCTCATTCTCATCTGGGTTATACGCACAGGTAGAGTAGAGAAGAATTCCTCCGTCGATCAGCAAATCGAATGCTCGAATGATGAGGCTTTGCTGAATTTCTGGAAGAAACCTCTGGGCTGGTCTTCTCGCTGTTTTTTTTGTGGATGGAGGAAACCGGAAGGTGCCCTCACCGCTACAGGGCACATCAGCCAGCACACGCTCGAATCGCCAGCGCTGTGGGAAATTTTGTCCAGGGAATACTGTGGTGACAACGTTGGTTATCCCGAGCCTCTTGATGTTATGCTCCAACGCCCGAATCCGCTTTTCTTTACTGTCGTTAGCAACAATTAGTCCGCTGTTGTCCATCAGCTGCGCCGCGTGGGTGGTTTTGGAACCCGGTGCGGCGCAAAGATCGCACACGAATTCAGTTGGTTTTGGATCGAGAGCGATAACTGCCACAGCAGAACTCAGGGCCTGGGAAATGAAATAGCCGAGTGTAGCTTCCAGCTTGCTTCCGGGACGTTCGAGGCCGTCGTGTTCGAGCAAATAATCGGCCAAGAACGTCGGCTTCACTCGGCACCCTTGTTCCTCGAGTCGCTGTGTCAATTCCGACGGCGTAATTCTTAGCGTATTGACCCGCAAGCATCGAACCAGGGGTCTGTGCAGACTGTCGTAGAATGCATCGACATCCGGGATGAAGGGCTCGTAATCTTGGAATGGTTGTTCCTTTTTGAATTCCATAGGCGAACGCGAAAAAGGGCTTTACCGAGATCCAGAAGTTACACCCTCGAGGGAGTTTCTTCTTTGATCCCTGCTGCCTACCTTAGGATTCATGTAAGGTCAGTCCAATCATCTGAACTCCGGCGCAAACGCCGGGTGCGCTGAGTGTCATACGGGTTGTCCGTAGCAAACCCATGCGTCATTGTCCCTGTTGTGGCAGTATCGCTAATGCTTAGCAAAGCCTTACCCGCTGCGATCACCCGGAGCACAAAGAAAATGCAGAGAGTAGGTGAAGATCGGGTCATATCCGTTCCCGGTATCGCCATTGCCAGGCCGAGATGGGCATCTATTGTGCTCTGTCTCCAATTCCTATGGATACGAGACGAAATCGTAAAGAGAATGTGGATGAGAGAAGGCCCAACTGCGTAGTCGATGGGAATGTAAATGAGGAACAGAGGGGATTTTGCAGACTCCACTGCTCACGCCGAGGGATCCGGACATCAGACCTGCTAGGCAACGGGTGAGAATGATTTCCAAACCGACGCGCACACTCCCTCAAGCTCCGCATATGTCTCAGAAGTTCGGCTGTCCTCGGCCATGAGACCTCGGTCAAACGCCCGGGCCGAATGGAGCGATCGGCTGAGCTCATCGTAAGCTCACATCGAAGCCTGTTTTTCCTCGAGGGATCCCCACCGCTTCGGCGTTGTCGCTCGGAGACAGCAGCCTCTCTGAAAATTAGGGAGAGTCCACAAATGTGCTTGAGCGTTGACGCCAAGATAATGAGGTCAGGGCCGGCTTTAAGCCGGCCCTCAAAGGAATTAACAAGGAGAATAAAGTTCTACTTAACCGCTTTCTTGAGAGCGCTGCCGGGCTTGAACTTTGCTGTCTTCGTTGCCGGGATCTTTATGGTTTGACCAGTTCTGGGATTTCTTCCCGTCCTCGCCTTACGCTTGGCCACCGAGAAAGTCCCGAATCCGGTCAAAGAGATCCGGCCACCCCTCTTCAATTCTTTGGTGATGCCGGTGGTGACAGAGTCGACAGCTTTGGCGGCTGCAACCTTGGTGATCTTGGCCTCCTTGGCCACGGCGGCAATCAGTTGCTCTTTGGTCATACCTGCCCCTCCTTCGTTTGGTTTGGTATTGTGTTCATTTATTCCTCTTATAACAGCAGATTTCAGCTAATTCAACCAAAAAATGAATTTTGGGCAAAATTTTTTCCGACTCGAGTGAAAAAAGGATCCAGGGCTGGTTGTGAAAAGTTGCATTGTTTGATAGATCAAAGGAGGTACTCATTGCGTCGGCAGCCGAGATGGGTGGATGGGATAAAACATCCTGAATATTCCGAGCGGGGTCGGCAAGGCGCAATACTGAGATATGAAGGGAGAGCGATAAGATGGCAAAAAGGAGCTTACAACCCAAGATCAGTCTGTCTCCCTTTCCTACGCCGACGGTGATGGTCACATGCCGGGACCATGCAGGCGAAGTCAATATTATCACGTTGGGATGGGTCGGTGTTGTTAATTCCGAACCCCCAATGATCGGAATTGCGGTTCGCCCCTCGCGGTTTTCCCATCGAATGATCAAGGAATCGAGAGAATTTGCCGTTAATGTTCCCTCTGAAAAACTGCTGAAAGTCACTGATTTCTGTGGTGTCGTTTCGGGAAAAGACGTTGACAAGTTCGAATCGACAGGGCTCAGCGCCGTCCCTGCTGAGAAAATCAGGGCCCCTCTCATCCAGGAATGTCTGGTGAACCTCGAATGTGTGGTGAGAAAAATCCTGTCTCTGGGAAGTCACGACCTCTTCATCGCTGAAGTTGTGGTCTTCCACGTGGAAAAGACGGTTCTCAAGAACGGGCAATCCATTCGCATTGAAAATGTTCTCCCCTTTACATACTGCCATGGGGCCAGGCAGTATTGGAATCTTGGAAGATCCATTGGCGCTTATGGATTTACTCGAGGAAGGTTATAAACCGAATCCTTCAGGCAGCCTAACCTGGCAGTCAGGCAAGGGGAACTTCCGACTCCACCTCAAGGTGGGGTCTTTGTTTCAATCATGGAAGAGAGAATCTATATTCCCCTTTTATTCTCCGTTTTTGCAGCGATGTTGGGTATGGGGATTATTGCCCCCCTACTCCCCGTCTACGCTCAGAATCTCGGCGCAACCACCGTCGCCATCGGGCTCATCTTTGCTTCCTTCTCGATTTCGAGGACACTGTTTCTTCCGTTCGTTGCCAGGTTTTCCGGCAGGATAGGGAAAAAGATTTTCATTCTTGCTGGACTTTCCCTCTTTATCCTCACCTCAATTGGCTACGTTTTTTCCACGACGGTTCCCCACTTGCTCCTTACACGATCCCTGCAGGGAGTTGCCGCGGCGCTTATCATTCCCACGACCCTCGCCTATGCGGGAGAGGATTCCCCGCGCGCCGAGAGGGAACATTTATGGGCATATTCAACCTGTTCTTTTTCGGAGGCCTGGGTTCGGGCCCTTTTCTCGGCGGCCTAGTGAATGATTTGCTAGGGATCGAATGGAGCTACTATGCCATGGGATTGTTGGGCTGCATCGGCCTCATTCTGACTCTGGTTTTCCTTCCGGAGAGGCAGCCGACCCCTGAAAGTGGAAAACCGACAATCCCTGTCTGGACCATGTTGAGGGAACCGGCCATACGGGGCATCTTTGTATTCAGATTCCTTTACTCTGTATGTGTGGGACTGCTCTGGTCTTTCCTTCCCCTTTTTGCCGATAATGTTCTGGATCTTAGCGGTTCCAGGATCGGTCTTCTGGTGTCGCTTAACGTCCTCGTGGCCACTGTTTTACAAGTACCTTCCGGGATATTTGCGGACCGGATGAGCAAGAGGGTCCTCGTGGCGATAGGGGGTGGAATGAGTGTTCTCGGGTTTTGCCTCATTCCTTTTTGTCAAAGTTTTTTGGAAATTCTTTGGATTAGTCTGTTCCTCGGTGTATCGGGTGGGATTGCCATGCCGCCCTCATGGCGCTTGCCGTCGAGGCGGGCAGGAGGACAGAGGAGATGGGGAGACTCATGAGCTTCTTTGTCATGGCTCAAAGCCTCGGAATGATCGTGGGTCCCCTTATGGCTGGACTGTTGGCCGAGTTTGCAAGTCTTGCGATTGTTTTCTTTGTGGGAGCCCTGATAGGCATCGTTGGTATCGCCCTTCTCCTGTACTCTCAAGATAGGCCATGACCCGGACGGCCCTTCCTTGAAACTCCTTGTCTCTGCATATCCAAGCGTTGTTAGACGGGTTTCTTGAAGGGTATGGTGTTTTCTTTGGAAGGGGAGTAATAGGCTGGCTTTATGGAAGCGAGAAGCCTGAGGAGCTTGGTTTTGTCCTGTCTATTGATTCTGATGAATTCGATTCCGTACTGGTACTCTATTGCCTCCCGGGTTTCCTTGATGTCCTTCCAGACGATTTTGGCCTGTGCGCTGAGTGAGGTAAATTGGAGTTCGGATGTGTAAAACATCTCTAGGTCGAGTTCTGTTCCGACGCTGATCCGATCAAAAAGGTGAGCAAGAAGACCTCCCTCGCTAAGATTCACGGCCATACCGCCAGACATGTCGCTATTGTCTTCTGAGATGTAGGAGATAGGATAGTCTACAGGAAAACGATCGAACCGTCTTCTATCAGACTCAGGTATTTGTGTGTCCACGGCCCCTTACCCTGCATTTGTTTAGAACGGATCTCTACCTTTATCTTATATCTGCCCTAATGTCAACAGATTCATTTTTGAAAACCCTTGGGTTTCTGGGGAACAATGCTCTGCGGGGGTACACGTTGTGGGAGAAGTGGAGAGGAAAAACCCCTTCTTGCCCGGAAAGGTACCTCCGAACTAGAGACGCAAATTTCAGGTCACTGCCCCAATCCTGCGCAAAGTGTCACATGGGCCCGGACCACCTGCAGTACGAGGCTTACTCCACGAGCAAGCATGGCTGGATGTATGAGAAGAGCGGTGCATTCCCTCACGCCACTGCACCCTCCTGTTCCACGTGCCACTTCCGCCAGAAGGCTCCCGACGGTCACACCATCCACGACTCATTAGAGACCGTGGCCTGGAACTACAAGCCGGGGTCGAAGGAATTCCAACGCGGCCGGGAGACCATGCTCAATGCTTGCACCCTGTGTCATTCCAGGGCGCGGGCCCACTTGGAGGTAGCGGATCAAACCGGTAAGCGAGTTGCTGGTGGGCTAGTCCAGGAGGCACAGAAGCTTCTCGACGAGATGTACGAAGAGGGGCTCATCAAACCTCACTTCAGCCCTTTTTTCGGAAAGACCATCGGTTTCAAGCCGACCTTCTTTTACGCACTTCCCTGGCGATCAACGGATAAGTACCAGGCGAATGAAGCCGAACTGCTCTTCTGGAATGCTTGGCGGGAGTTTGGCACTCAGTCTATGGAAACAGTGGCTTTCCATTTCAATCCGGCATACCTTCACTGGCGGGGACTGAAGCCCGCCAGCGATTTCATCGGCGAATTGCAGGACCCCAAAAAACAGTTGGAAAAAGAAAACGAAGCGAAGGAGAGTGAATAGATACAACCATGCCTTGGTGTCGCAAGATGGCTCCACCTTCTCGCCATCTTTTGTCAACCCCCGGCCCTGATTTTGGACATCAGCCACTCCATCAGTCGTCAATCGCGCTAGCGACTTCCTTGAGACGTCAGGCTTTTATTCGTCTCGAACGACTTTCTTTCCGTGCTTGGTTCCTTAAACTTTTTTGATACCGAAGCTTCGTGAAGTATCTGACGGATGGATATCCTATACCGAAGTAACATTCGGATGCGAGGGTGTTGAAAATCAGGAGGGTGCGGAAAGATCCTTGTAGATTTGGATCTTCTAGGTGCCTAAAATGGCGGTGTTTCTGATTTGGAAAAACTAGAGGAAGAAATAACTGTCTTTCGCGCTTCCAGAGAAGGACTAAGGGAAATCAGCTTGGTAGATTTTGAATTAGGCATCTACCCTAGAACGGCCCAAAGTCAGCGCATTTCTCTTCACCAAACACGCTGTCGCTGGGAAAGACAACCTGAACACAGACGGTATAGACTTCGCCGATATCCACGGGCTCGGTATCTGCGGTCCAATCGACGACGACCTCCGCCAGGTCCTTATCACTTCCGAACGCCTCAATGGCCGACACAAGCGCCATGTCACCGCCATGTTGTTTGAAAACGCCGTTGAATCCAGTAACGTAGATATCGAGGGCGAACTTATCGGATTTGAGCCAGCCCTTTTGGACGGTGATGAGGATCTCGCTGAGAGTATTATCCGCGCCAAGGCTAATGGCCTGAGGCGTGCCGACCGTAAGTGCGCTTGGCACTTGACTGCTGGTGACAAAAAACGGGGGGCCAGCCAGCACGGCTGCAACAGCACACAAGACCAATGTACGCTTGATCAACCCAAACATAATGCTTCTCCCTCCCTGTGTGGTGGTATTTTCGATTGAGTGGCTAACCATAATATCTGCCGTGAATAGAATAAAAACATTGACTCAACTCAAAACTAGACAAATAATACGTCGGGCGGGCGAGAACGGATGATCTTCAGCCTTTGAGGCAGATATGAGAGTAACTTACACCGGGAAGGGACTGAGGGAGAGTTATACTCTCAATCACGAAAGGCTTTATCTCTCAATCGAAAAGGGCTGAGAGCTTCCTGAGTGAAACGCAAAAACGAGGCCTTCACGAGCTGTCCAGGGCCAAGATCTAACTTTGTGTTCTGCCAAAGGATAGCCTATTTATGACACTACTTGGCTTCCAGTAGCCTTTGCATCTGTTGAATTGCGTCGGAACTAAACAGATCTGGACATCGGCAAAAACCAACGATCTTGAATTCGAAAACGGGAGCTGATTCAATGTAATTTACTCCCCGGAACCTGATCCGATTTTTATGTTAGTTTTTGAGATGATATTCGATGGGATCAGGGAGTCTGGCATAGTTCTCTGGCTTTTTGAAAAAAAGAAGCTAATCAAATTTAGAAGGGGGCTTTACGATGAAGAAAGTTGCCATACTACTGCCACTAGGCATTTTGATCTTTCTGACGTTTGGGCCGGGAAGCACCACTTCCCAGTCTCAGCAGACCGAAGAAATAGAGGCCATCGGTTCTTCACTTCCAAGTTCTCTGGACGCTCTGTATCCTCCAAAAGCTGAAAACCCGGTATTTCTGATCAACATGTTGAGCTTGGACACTTCCTTTTGGGGCATTGTCGTTGACCTGTTTGAGAATGACCTTGAATATGCCCAGGCCAATTTCAAAAAATTTAGGACGCAGTATGTGGAGATCTCAAAATTGGTACCCGAATGGGAGAAAAGCTATTTGATGGGTCCCGTTGAGGACCTCGGGGCGGCTCTGGAAACAGGGGACCGAGGAAATGCGATAGCTGCGTTCGAGGAAGTGGGGAAGGTGTGTCATGCCTGTCACATAACGACCATGCCCCCGGTCCAACGGAAGTACCGCTGGGGGGATTTCTCTAGGATTCGGGCCAAAGACCCACTGACGAATGAAGAGGTAGATTTTCCCGAACTGAAGCGAAATCTCGCCGCAAACTTTGCGGGAATAAGTGTTGACACCGAGCAGGGCCAAAGGAAGAACGCTCAAAAACAGTTTCAAGGCTTCATTGCCAGGTTCCAGGCACTAAAGGAAACCTGTGGGAACTGTCATGACACAGAGAGGAAGGCCTATGTCGATGAGAGCCTACAGGGTCTAATAGACCAGTTGGAGCAAGCGCTCAGTGGATCCTCCGTGGATCCGAATACGGTGGAACGATTGAAGAAGGGAATTGGGATGGAAAGCTGTTTGAGGTGCCATCTGGTCCACATACCGCCTGCATATGCCAGATTCCAAAAGGAACCGTGAGAAGAAACCTGGCGTTGTTTCCCCACTCGGGCGGGCAGGTCGTCGCACCCCATTTTTCTGAAAGGCAGTCGAGGGAAAAGGCTAAAGCTGACTGTCACCAGACCGGGATTACCGACCCCGCTAGGTTTCCTGCAAATCGTCAACGGCGGCTTTGGCAACCCCAAAGCGTTTGCTTGACGGATTTCTCCTTCTGCGAGACTGCCGGCCTAAGTTCTGGATTTGAATAAGTTCGTATCCCAGGAGTCGCGCTCTACTCGACCCTTACGCCAGCGAAGAGGCAGTTTCTTCCGCGTATAACCCACACCGCACCTCAGTGTCCATCCCTTGCTAACGAGTCGTCACTGAAAAATGGCCGTGGAGAGAACATTACGAAGTTTCTGGGGTGACCCGTCTTGGCGACCGGAGTGTCCCCGAAGGGGCGAGCTCCTGCTGTCTGAGGCCTTTAGGCCGAGTTTAGGAGGTCGAACCCAGGGAGCCTTAGAGCGGGTCAGAAACTTCGTTCAAGGAGCGGAATAGGCATTTTTCAGTGGCAACTAACTAAAATATGCTTATTGGCCTGTCCTCGATTCATACAAGATTTCTACTGCAAATAAACAGTCTTCTTCTGACCTCAACCCTTTCCTGGTAAAACAAGACCTTGATGAATGCCTTTGGTTTGACAAACCTTCGTGATATGATCCTTAACGACCCTGACAACGTTATTATCTCCATGAGATCGCCAGGCTCCAGACGAAAGCCTAGACCGCAGCGGAGGGAAGTGTGAAAGTAAGGCTCCCCTATGGCAAGGAATGGGTTGAAGTCGATCTGCCAGAAGAAGGCAAGGTGACTGTAATCGAGCCCCAGTATGTGGCGGGTCTTCCGGATCAGGCTGAGGGGGTGCGGGACGCTTTGTCCCAGCCGATTGGATCTCCGCCGCTGAGGGAGCTTGTTAAATCAAGTGACAGCGTCGGCATCCTTTTCAGTGATATCACGCGGCCGACCCCCTATCATGTGATTTTGCCTTCTCTCCTAGATCAACTCCGTCACCTCTCTCAGGAGCAAATCATATTTTTCAATGCAACGGGAACGCACCGGGGGAATACAGAGGCCGAACTTCGAGAGATTCTCGGGGATGGTGTTATTGGGAAATATCGTATTGTGCAGAATGATGCCAGAAAACAGAGTTCCCACGTTCATGTGGGAACCACGACGAGCGGAAATGATATCTTGATTCACAGGGAGCTCGTTGAATGTGACCTGCGGATCCTAACCGGGTTTATCGAACCCCATCTCTTTGCCGGTTTCTCGGGTGGTGGGAAGGCAATCATTCCTGGAATGGCACTGTTGGAAACAATTCAACGCAACCACAGCCCAAAGAACATCGACAATCCACGTGCTCGCTGGGGGGTTACCGATGGCAATCCTGTATGGGAAGAAATCCAAGAGGCCTCGGCCATGGTAAACACCACCTTTCTTCTGAATATCGCCCTCAACCGAGAGAAGCAGATTACGGCCATTTTTGCAGGAAACTTGGAGGAGGCATATAGCAAGGGATGTGCTTTTGTCAAAGAGACGGCCATGGCGACCGTGGCGGAGCCGTCCGATATTGTAATCACCAGTAATTCGGGATATCCCCTAGACCTGAATGTTTATCAGGCGGTCAAGGGGATGAGTGCGGCGGCTCAGGTGGTCAAAGATGGGGGGTCCATCATCATTGCAGCCGAATGCTGGGATGGCATCCCGAATCATGGGGCCTATGGGGGGCTACTGCGCGAAGCGGAGAGTCCCAAGTCTCTCCTTGAAAGGATCCGGGCGCCGGGCTTTGCAATGCAGGACATGTGGCAGGCACAAATTCATGCTCTCATTCGCCTAAGGGCCGATCTTTACCTCCATACCCACAATCTCAGCGATGAGGAGATTGAGAGGGTGCTTCTCAAACCCTGCCATCAAATCGAAGAAACGGTCGAGGCGTTGCTTAAACGCTATGGTCCAACAGCAACAATTTGTGTTTTACCCCAGGGACCACAGACAATCCCGTATTTGAAGTCGAGATGATTGGCGACAGATTCTTGAGGCCATCATGTTTACCCGCCCGAAATCTTTCCCTGAGAACGTCAGGAGTCCTTTGCAAAGGACTCCTGAAATCGTCAAACCAGAAATGAAATTCGACATATTGAGAGCTGTTCTCGCTCTGAGATTCTAATTGGTCAACAACCAACAGCAGACCACGAATGACGGACAAACCTCTTCAATACTTTCCGTAAGTGATGGCCGTCTTAATCATGGCTTCAATATTTTCGGGTTTTGCATTAGCTGGCGTCTCGCAGCCGGAACTCAGGATAAATCCTCCTTCACTGGCACAATGATCAATCAACTCCTTGCACCGATCCTCCACCTGGCGGGTCGAGCCGAAGGCCAGGTCAGTGCACGAAATATTGCCTTTCAGGCAGAGTCGATCTCCTAACATCTTCTTTGCCTCTTTCATATCTGTATTTTCCAACTCCATAATGACGCGCTTCGGAGGGAGATCCTGGAAAAAGTGGAGAAGGGGCGTCCAATTGCCATCGAGATGGAGAATGACCGTGCAGTCCTCTTTCAGAAAGGCTTCGATGATTTCCTTCATCCACGGCCAACAAAGCTCCTCAAATGTCCTGGGAGAGACGAGATCCGCCGTAAAATTTTGAATGCTGATTTTCTGGATATCTGCGTTCGCCATTCTCGCCCAGAATTTATTGACGGCGATCATGCCTGAAGTCATTAACCGGTTAATTTTTTTGATTTTGTCTGGATAGAGAAGTAAATCGAGAAAACCATCTACTCCTCTGGCATAGACAAGAATGTCACTGGGGATGGTCGTCGTCGGCCCGGCAATATTCACGACATCCTCTTTTTCCCATCGTCTCATCCATATTAGGTGTGTTTGGCTGTGCCGCGTGTAGGTTTCTTCTACTTCATGCATTGGGATTCGGGTGGATCGCATGAGGGATGTGAACCCCTCCTCCAGAACCTGATCATAGATCTCTGGTCCGGATTTAGCGCTCCCTTGAGTGAATTGTGGAATATCGTCCGCTGGAAATTCCCAATTGAAATACAGCGTGCTGTAAGGGGAAGGGAAGATATCTGTAAAGGCAAAACGCATACTCTGAATGTTGAGTGCGTCGATCTCTTTGCCGAAGTACTCGTAGGTCTTAAAAAGAGCCTCGTGGGATCTTTCTACGCTCCACCCAAATTCAGCGGGTTCCATGCCCGCCAGGGTAGCTGCAAAATAGACGATATAGGGGGATACAGGAACTCGATCCGGTTCTTCCAATCGGACAGCCTTCCAAAATCTCTCCTTTGATCTCATGGATGGTCGCCAACCCTCTTTTTGTCTCTCAGGAATTTCAATAGTTTCTCGATTGAAAACCCACGATGGGTTAGGTCGCTGTAACCTTTCCAGCCCTTTCTTCCCCAGAGTAAGAGAAGAAGTGCTCTCTCATCTTGATCTCTTTCTCGAGACTTCACCCTTGAACTTTCCCCAGGAGACGCTAAGTCAACCCCTTAGGTTCGAAGCGTTCCCGCATTTTTTGAGGGATCCTGCTGTCTCTGAGCTAGGGAGCGAAGGAACAGGAGGCTCCCATTTGAGAAATTGGAGATATTTAAAGCGATTTGTGGCTTGTAAGACATATCTTTTGGGAAGTTGGGGATCCCCCCCTTAGGTTCCGGCAGATCATTGCAGAACCCCGATTCAAAAAGATAACAGGACCTTAATTGGAGCGTCAAGGAGAAGAGAAAAGATCGATGCATTGAGAGAAAACCACACATCTCGACGCTCGATCCGATCGTGGTGGAAAAAGGGGAACCGAAGGCCATGGAGAAATAAATTCCTTGGGTTTTGAAATGGAGACATTCGAGTTAACGTATTAAAACATGATAATCTCGACGGCGAGATTTTTTGTTGAAATAGTCAGGGAATTATGATATCTGTGACATAGACTACAGAGTAGGGAGAATGGGAGAGATCGTCATGAGAATCAGAGAACCCTTGATCCTTTCCATTCTACTCCTTCGGTTGCCCCAATATTATGAGGCAATGGCCTTCCCTCCATAACGTCTACCCTGATTGAACCGAGGAAATGTCGAGAAACGCCAACCCGTAATTTGGTTTGAATTTGCCTCCCCAAGAAACCCTTCTTAGGGAATGAGTTTCTGTTACCAACCTGGATTAAACCTTAGCCCCTTGATGGGGTAAGAATTAGATTGGTGGATAAACTTCGGAGACGGAAAAGATGGTGGTTTTGGGGAAATTTCTTGATGTGAATCTGACTGATAGCACAATTCGCATTTCAGATCTCCATGAGGANNCAGAACGTTGACGAGGCCGTCGATCCCCTAGAACCAAGAAACATCCTTCTTTTCAGTTGCGGACTTCTCACCGGCACCGCTGCACCAGCCTCGTCGAGACTCCACGTGAGTTCCAAGTCGCCACTGACCGGCCTCATGGGGAACTCCAATGCAGGTGGCGGATTCGCTTTTGAACTGAAACGGAACGGATTCCAATGCATCCTCGTCCGTGGCCGCGCCGACAAGCCTGTCTTCCTCTTCATTCGTGATGGGAATGCTGAAATCAGAGATGCCACGTCCCTATGGGGGCTCAACACATGGGAGACTGAAGAACGCTTGAAAAGGGACTTGGGCGCTGAGCGCCTGAAAATAGTGGCTATCGGACCGGGTGGCGAAAACCTGGTTCCCTTTGCTTCTATCATGGTCGATCATGACCATACAGCTGGGCGGACCGGTATGGGCGCTGTGATGGGATCAAAATTCCTGAAGGCCATCGCCGTCCGAGGGCAAGAGAAAAGGCTGTCCTTAGACACATCGAGTACTTCTGCCATAAAAGACTATATTCAGAAAATCAGGAAAGCCCCTCGGTTCAGAGAAGTGAGTACCTACGGCAGCGCGATTGATGTTCGGTGGACCCATGAGATGGGTATGTTGGCGACCCGAAACTACAGGGATGTGCAATTTGAGGATATCGACAAGATCGAGGGCCGAGAGATCCAGCAGTATGTGACGCGTCTCAAGAGCTGCTATCGGTGTCCCGTTCACTGCAAGGCTGATGTTACCGTCAGGAAAGGAAATTTCAAGGGAATGAAGGGAACGCGGCCGGAGTTTGAGTCTGTCATTGCGCTTGGTTCAAAATGTGGGCTGAATCGAGCAGATGCCGTCATGTATTTTAATGACCTCTGTGGTCGCCTAGGCATCGACACGATTTCCACGGGGAGCGTCATTGCCTTTGCCATGGATCTCTATGACCGGGGAATTCTCACCCGTGAGGATACCGGAGGACTTGAGTTGACCTGGGGCAACCAGGAGGCCATGGAAGAAGTTATAAATCTAATCGTGCGGCGAGAAGGCCTGGGAGGCATTTTGTGCCATGGGGTGCGAGGGGGGGCTCAAATTATCGGCAGGGGATCCGAAAGATTTGCCTACCATACAAAGGGGTTGGAACTGACAGGATATGATCCGCGGGGACTGTTTGGGACGGCTCTTGGTTATGCTGTCTCAGAGCGAGGCGGGGACTTCAATAGCTTCTATGCCACCCTCGAGTACAGGTGGTCTACCGAAAGAGCAGAAGCGGAGTTCGGCACCAGACAGGCCGTTAACCGCCTTTCTCCACAAGGTAAAGGGAGCATAATAAAAAGGTCATTTCTTGTCGCCGCCGTTCTCGATTCCCTTGGTGTCTGTAAGGTTCCTGCCTTGACCCTGATCGGAGATTTCGATCTGAAAAACGAGGCTGCCCTGACTTCGTCCCTGACCGGGTGGAATGTGAATGCTGAAGATCTGATGCTCGTCGGGGAGAGGATCGTCAACTTGGAGAGGCTTTTCAATCTGAGAAGCGGTGCCGAGGCAAAGGACGATACGGTCCCTGATAAATTCATTGAAGAGGCCGTTGATCAGGGACCGGCTGAAGGCAGTAGAGTTCAGCTTGAGCCTATGGTAAGAGATTTCTATCGGATTATGGGGTGGGATGACGCCGGATATCCCTCAGAAGAAAAATTGGCATCCTTGGATTTGCTGAAACCTCCACAGATAGTCAGGAAAAGGAATCTGAAAGTGAGAAATGGGAGACGAGAGATTTCCAAACCCTATCTCCCAGCTGCGAGTCGCCCTGTTCCAGTTGGTGACAGAAGGGACTTGCGACGTGCAAGAAGACCGCGGTAGGAGTCCGACGCTCTCGTTTCTCTCGGAGGAGGACCAAAATCGGATTCACCAGGCCGTGCTCCAAATCCTTCGACAAACAGGAATGAAGGTCCTTCACGAAGAGGCCCTCTGTCTTCTTCGGAGTGCAGGATGTTCGGTCCGGGAGAGGAATATTGCACTGCTCCCCAAGGCACTCGTGGAGCAAGCCCTCCGGACGGCCCCCCATGAGATCAAGATTTATAACAGAGACGGAAGCCTGTCGATGAATCTGGGAGGGCATCGGTCGTATTTCGGAACCGGATCTGATCTTCTCTACACGATCGATGTGGATACGCAACAGCGGAGACGATGCCTTCTCGATGATGTTCGCGATGCCTCGAGACTCTGTGATGCCCTTCCGAATATCGATTTTGTCATGTCTCATGCCCATCCCTCGGATGTTGCCCCCCAGATGGCCTATTTGAGCAGTTTTCAGGCTATGGCCGAAAACACGCGAAAGCCAATTGTTTGTACCGCAGAGAGCCGAGATGACCTGAGAGAGATGTGGGAAATTGCCAAGATCATCCGGAATGGGGAAAAATCGCTTCGGGTGGAGCCGTATTTCATTCACTACGCTGAACCGATTAGCCCGTTGAAGCAGGCATTTCCGGGTGTCGATAAGCTCCTTTTCTGCGCAGAAAAGGAAATTCCCCTTGTCTATTCTCCAGCTCCGATCTCCGGATCAACAGCGCCGATAACGGTCGCTGGGCACGTGGCCCAGGGATTGGCAGAGTGTCTTTGCGGAATGGTGATCCACCAGCTAAAGCGAAAGGGAGCGCCATTCATCATGGGAATGGGGCCGGCTGTTCTGGATATGGTCACCGGTGAGTGCTCTTACAATGCCCCAGAGTATTATCTTGCCTATTTGGCTATCGTTCAGATGAGCCACTTCTACGATCTTCCCTCTTGGGGATATGCAGGGACAAGCGACTCTCAGCTTCCGGACGGTCAGGCAACCCTCGAGGCCGGTCTAATGACGTTCCTTGCGGCCACCGCGGGTGCCAATTTGAATCATGATGTGGGATACCTTGATTTTGGCAGGACCGGGAGCCTGGAAATGGTGGTTATAATGGACGAGGTCATCGATCAGGTAAGGAGGATGCTTCGTGGGATTCCGGTGAAAGACGACACCCTCGCGCTGGATGTGATTCACAAGGCCGGTCTCGGGGGACATTTTCTCACCGAAGAACACACGCTCAAGCATACCCGGACAACACAGTGGCGCCCTACTCTGATCAGCCGTGAGGGCCATGATCAATGGCAGCAGTCGGGAGCGCTCTCTCTGAGACAGAGAGCCAGGCAAAAAGCGCTCAGAATCCTCCGAGACTACACGCCATCTCTCCTGCCGATTGATAAGGTCCAGAAGATCAAGAGCCATGTAGAGCGGTTCCAAAAGTGATCCGCGATGACTCCTAACCTCCCCGGCGCGAACTCGGTCCAGCGTCCGGACCAAATGAAGCGCTCGGGTGAGCTCGTCGCAGGCACACGTCGAAGTCTACTCTCCCTCGATAGGTTCCTCGCCGCTTTTATAAGTGTCTTTCAGGGGCAAGAGCCTCCCTGAGACTCAGGTAATGCAGCATGGAACAGACGTTGACAGAGGGGTGAAGACGCTGTATTCTCGATTAACTATAGAGAAACAATGTTGCGTATAGGGAAAAAATTGGCCAGCCTTTCCTCGGTCAGAAAAGCTTTAAGGATACTGGAGTCCTTTTCGCCCGATCAGCCAGAGTTGGGTGTGACACAGATAAGCACTATTTTGAAATCCCATAAGAGCTCTGTTTTTCGGGTCCTCACCACCTTAACATCAGAGGGTTTCGTCGAAAAGAATCCCCTGACGAATAAGTATCGACTCGGCCTGAAACTCGTCGATCTTGGGAATCGGGTTCTGAACCGCTACGATCTAAGGGATCATGCTGGCCCCTTTATGGAGGAGTTGGCAAAAAGGACGGATGAAATCATTCATCTTTCGATACTTGACGGAAACGAAATCGTCTATCTTGACAAGAAAGGAGAGGGACAGACCCTCACCGTAGCTACCAAAATCGGCGGGAGAAGTCCTGCCCATGCGTGTGCGATGGGGAAAGTACTCCTATCAGGGCTTTCTTCGGAGCAACTTGCCAGTGTCTTCGCCCTGGGTCCTCTCACGAAACTCACCCCAAAAACGATCACCACAATGCCGAGACTTCTCGAAGAACTTGAGCGAGTCAGGAAACGAGGATACGCCGTAGACGATGAGGAGAGCTTCCCTGGGATCCGTTGCGTTGCCGCTCCTCTGTTTGATAGCAGCGGGACCTGTGTGGCAGCCATCAGCGCCACGGTTCCGAAGCAGAGAATGGGGCAGAAGAGAATGAGAGGAATCCGAAAGCGAGTTATCGTTACGGCTCGTTTGATTTCGAAGCGGATTGAGGGAGGTAGAAGAGGGCAGTTATGATGGGAGCGACAGGAATGGGGAGGTGCACCGAGACAAAAGAGCCTACCCTTATGTCAGGAAATGAGGCGATCGCTCGGGCAGCGGTTGAGGCGGGTGTGAGCCTCGTGACCGGTTATCCTGGAACACCGAGTACCTATGTCATAGAGACACTCCTTCAACACTCTGATCTCGGCTTCAGGGTGGAGTGGGCCATCAATGAAAAGGTGGCATTCGAACTTGCGACCGGGCTGTCCTGGGCTGGGCTCAGGAGTTTGGTGACGATGAAGATGTCCGGTCTGAACGTGGCTGCTGATGCTTTTCTTTCTGTCCAATACAGCGGCACCAATGGGGGTTTGGTGCTCTATGTGGCCGATGATCCCAATGTCTACTACGGTATGGTGGAGCAGGACTCCCGGCATTATGCGCGCTTAGCGCTCGCTCCCATGCTCATGCCTGCAACTCCTCAGGAGGCACTCGATTTCACGCGACTTGCTTTCAAACTCTCTGAGGAGATCGGGCGACCCGTAATGATCCGGGGAACGACCACTCTGGCCAATACATCTGAGCTGGTCACCCTGAGTGAAAAAGAATCGATCCAGAGAAAACCGACATTCGAATTCAACATCGCCAAATATGCTAAAGCGGGGCCATTGGCCTGTGTGCGCCAACATCAAGATACACTTGCGGCACTATACAGATTTGGCGCCCTGACAGGAAATCTCAACCCTCTCGATCTCAACGGAAGCAAGGTCGGGGTCATTGCAACCGGCATTGTCTGGAAGTACCTCCAGGAGGTGCGTTCCCGCGACCACTTAGACCCCTCGACATTGAAGGTGGCAGCCGTTCATCCACTGCCAACTCGGAAAATAAAGGCTCTTCTCTCACGGGTTGATACGGTTATTGTCTTGGAAGAACTTGAGCCCCTGATTGAGGAGGCAGTCTTGGCACTGAGAGGGGATCTCGATCATCGAGTCAAAGTCGTTGGCAAGATTCAAGGTCCCCTGNNGCGACGCGTCCACCAACGGACCCTGCCAAAAGAGATGGTGAAACAAGCTCACGGTCTCAAGGTGAAACGGCTCAATACATTTTGTGTCGGTTGTCCTCATCGGGCTACCTACTACGCGCTGAACCAAGCGATTGAAAAACTCGGATACAAACAGAACGAGGTGATTGTCACGGGGGATATTGGGTGTACGATCCTGGGAATGAATGAGCCCTTCCAGTCATGCTGGACAGAAATCTCTATGGGATCGAGCATTAGTCTGGCACAGGGATTCAAATATGCCGGAATCGAGAGACCTGTAGTCGCCACAATTGGCGATGGGACCTTTTTTCACGGCGGTATTCCGGCTCTCTTGAATGCTTCCCACCACAGGACGAACCTGACGGTCATTATTCTCGATAATCATTGGGCGTCTATGACCGGGATGCAGCCCCATCCGGGCACGAGAGAGCCGGCGTATGGAGAGGATAAAGCGGTCATCCAGATTGAAGAAATCGTACGAGCCGCTGGGGTGAAAAACGTCTCCAGGGTGAATCCTTTCCAGACAAAGAGAATGATCGAGACTGTTAGCGAGGCGATGTTCTCTGCGGACATTTCAGTTGTCATCGCCGATGCCGAGTGTGCCATCCGAAGATTGAGGGGAAAGAAAACAAGGTCCCTTAGAGTCAAGGGAGGCCAATGCGCTGGGCTGGATGCCTGTGAACACTCTTGCATTGCGATCCTCGCCTGTCCCGCCCTGGAGAGAGGGGAAGATGGGAAGGCCTTCATCAACCCAGATACGTGTATCGCCTGTGGCCTCTGTCACCATGTATGTCCCCACGGAGCTATCTGATGAGGCCTTACTTGAATCCCTTACTATAAGGAAACTGAAGTTGTATTTCTTCAGAAAGAGAAAAGTAGAGAGCAAATTCGAATTCCGAATACCGAAATCCGAAACAGTGCCGAAGGACACAAAAAACTCAAAATGAAAATGCTTGAGGATTTTGCACCTCGGAGGTTGAAAACCCCTCTTATCCTCCATGACTTTTGAGTATTCGAATTTAGGATTTGTTTCGTATTGGCTCCAGGGGGATGCTGTGCCGGAATTCGCGCTTCGAATTTCACCTTGATTCCGATTGGGCAAGAGGGATTCTCTCATGAACCAGTACAATTTGGTATTAGCGGGACTGGGTGGTCAAGGTGTCATGACGATTTCTCAGATTCTGGCAGCTGCCGCGTCACATGAGGGTCTGGAGGTGAGACTCTTTGAGGGAACCGGTATTACGCAGAGAGGTGGAGGTGTGTACTGCTTTGTGAGGTTCGGAGAAGCCCATAGCCCGAAAATGCCTGTGGGGGAGGCGGATGCCATCATTTGCCTTGAGATCTCGGAAGTGGCGAGCGTCCTTCACTACCTGAAATCGAAGGGGCGAGTTTGGACAAACTCGGCAAAAATCCATAGCTACTACAGCAAATTGCGTCCTGAGTCTTATCCGGATCATGAACAAATCGAGGCCTTGATTCGTTTGAAGACGCGGGATCTCTATATCATTCCTGCAAACCAGCTCGCGCGAGAAACAGGGGCCCCAAGAGCGGTCAATATGGTAATGATTGGCGCCTTTTTACAGGGAAATGACTTTCTCAAAACCGGATCGATGACCTGGGCAATAGAGCAAATCAATCCAAAATTTGCTGCAGTGAACCTCGAGGCTTTCTGGAGGGGCTATCGGTTCGTGGAAAACGGAGTACGACCGGATGACAGATGATGTTTTCGACTCGTTCTTTGAGCCCAAGGGTGTGGTGGTCTTTGGATCAATCAAGCCGGGGAAAATCGGCTATGAAATCACGAGAAACATGAAAGAGGGGGGATTTGAGGGAAAAATCTATCCTATCAATCCTGCTGGTGGCAAGATCTTGGGATATCCCGTCCATAGAGCGCTCTCCGAGGTTACCCAAAAAGCCGAGCTTGCCGTCATATGCCTGCCACAACGTGCAGTGGTGGAAGCGATCGGTGAATGCGGAGGGAAGGGTATTAGGGCAATTATCGTCATTTCGTCGGGATTCTCTGAGGTGGGGAATCATCAGGCAGAAGAGGATCTGATCGCCGGAGCGAAGACGTGGGGGATCAGAGTTATCGGGCCAAACTGTGCGGGATTGATGAACCCCTGGCATCGACATTTTCCGAGCATCGAAGTTCGTGCTCTGCGAGGCCATACGGCATTCATTACCCAGAGTGGGGCATTGGGCGGGGCGACCCTCGCATGGGCCGAGGAACGGGGTTTCGGATTTAGTAAATTTGTGTCATATGGGAATCGATGTGACGTGGGAGACACAGAGTTGCTGTCCTATCTAGCAGAAGATTTGCAAACACGTGTTATTGCCCTCTATATCGAGGGCATTGACAGAGGACGCGAATTCCTGCGGGTGGCCCAATCGGTGAGCCAAAAGAAGCCTTTGGTCGCCATTAAATCAGGCCGAACCCGTGCGGGGACGCGGGCGGCTTCGTCACATACTGGAACACTCGCTGGAACTGACGAGATCTATGAAGCGGCCTTTCGGAAAGCAGGGATCCTACGGGTGGAGGGAATTGAAGAGATGTTCGATCTCTGTCAGACTCTCGCACAGTGCCCCCTGCCCCAGGGAAATCGGGTGGCCATTGTGACCAACTCAGGAGGGCCTGGAATCCTAGCTGCAGATAGGGCAGAAAGGCTGGGCCTGGACGTTACTGAACCAACAACGACTCTCCAGGAGGGTCTAAAGCCCTATCTCTCTCCTCATGCCTCATTGCAAAACCCCATCGATTTAACAGTTGAATCCGGGTATGAGGAGTATCGTGTTGCCCTAAAGGCGGTGTTTTCTGAATATGATGCGGCCATCGTGATTAATGTGGCAACGCCCTATCTCGATTCTAACGGTATCGCCCGGGGAATCATCGATGCGGCCAAAGGCACACAAAAGCCCATTGTTACCAACTTTATGGCAGGACGCATTGTCCGGGAGGCGATCGGCATCTTAAAGGAAGGGGGGATTGTCAATCTGGCAACGGGGGAACGGTGTGCCGTTGTTTTGTCGAAATTGGCCGAGAGAAGAAGACTCCTCGAGGGGCTGAAACATGCATCCTTTGATTGAGAAAGCGAAGCAGGAGAGACGTCACCTGTTAGAACCAGAGGCTTTGGGTCTTTTGGGGGTTTATGGGATTTCGGTTCCGCGAAATCGATTCGTCCACACCGAGGAGGAGGCCCTTTCGGCGGCGACGCTTATTGGGTTGCCCATTGTCATGAAGGTTGTGTCTCCGGACGTCCTCCACAAGACAGAGATGAGCGGCGTCATCCTCCCGATAGAAAGTGAGGAGGCGGTAAGGAAAGCATTCTCCCGCCTTGTTTCGATGGAATCGGGGGGGGCAAATGTTCTGGGCGTTCTTGTCAGTCCATTCCAGCGGCATGAGATCGAGTTGTCCGTTGGGATGATCCGAGATTCTCAGTTTGGACCGGTTATGAACTGCGGCCTGGGTGGAATCTGGATAGAGATCCTTCGAGACATGGCGTATGGCATCGCCCCTCTTTCATTACCGGAAGCCGAAGCCATGCTCCGCTCCCTTCGGGGCTACGAAATCCTTACGGGGACGCGTGGGAGAAAGGCGGCCGATGGCAGGGCCCTGTGCGAATTGCTGGTTTCTCTTTCCCGGATGGTGTTGGATGAGGAGGGCATTCAGGAGATCGACCTCAATCCCATTTTCCCTATGGAAAAGGGCTATTTTATTGCCGATGCACGTATTTTACTATCAGAGGTGGTCTAGGATGGTTTGAAGGATCCCTTGTCGAAAATCATGGGTCCGGTCCAGTGTCCACTCCCCTGCGCATCCCGTTAATGGTTGCCGAACCTAAATGGTTCGTTACGACTGACCACTGACAACCGGCAACGGACGGTTCGAGGGAAACAATTGGGTAACGGAGAGAAACCTTTTCGGAGATTTTGTTATATAGTAGGAGAGGGATAGTCACGATGAGAGATATGAAGAGACTCCTTCGAAAAGGCGTAGAAAACATTCATCCCTATATTCCCGGGAAACCCCTCGAGGAGGTCCAGGCTGAGCTTGGACTCTCTCAGGTCATCAAAATGGCTTCAAATGAGAACCCTTTGGGTCCGTCCCCTAAAGCGGTGGCTGCCATGGAAAGAGAGCTAAAGAATATCCATCGCTATCCCGAGGGACCGTGTACCGTTCTCAGAAATCATCTGTCGGAGCGGTTGGGTATTCGTGAAAACATGGTGACCCTCTCAAATGGATCGGACAACTGTGCGCTACTCGTCGGAAATGCATTCATTAATGAGGGTGATGAGATCCTGATGGCCTACCCGACATTTCTGGTGTATGAGACGATTGCGAGAATCATGGGGGGCCGTCCTGTTAGCATCAAGTTAAGAGACCATATCCACGACCTCCATAATATGCTTGGAGCGATTAACGAGAAGACAAAGCTCGTTTTTGTTTGCAATCCCCACAATCCGACTGGCACGATCGTGGGCAGACGTGAACTCGATGAATTCGTTAAGGGCCTACCCGAGCATGCGGTTCTTGTTTTGGACGAAGCCTATGGTGATTTTGTCTCGGCCGAAGACTATCCCGACGGCCTTGATTATGTGAAGCAGGGCCGGAACGTCGTCGTCCTGAGGACTTTCTCGAAGCTATACGGGCTTGCGGG
>JABAOH010161151.1_pt1 | contig 25700 bp, 21 predicted proteins | sample 7062181 | NCBI WGS metagenome assembly JABAOH01 (sample SAMN14538630, study PRJNA623070) | marine sediment metagenome | biome: marine biome [ENVO:00000428]; feature: marine pelagic biome [ENVO:01000023]; material: deep marine sediment [ENVO:00002113]; isolation source: pool of 5 deep marine... | reverse complement strand
GCGGGAGTTTGTTCGACCGGAGAGTTCTTCAGCGATGGCTTTGAAAGTGGCGATCTCAGTGCGTGGACCGGTCTTACCGCAGGTACCGGTGATACGGTCGGCGCCGTCACCGAACGGGCGATCGCGGGCACGTACTCGCTAAAAGCGAATGTCGATAACGTGCCTAACGCGCAAGCCCGTGTATTCAAGGACTTCGCCGCTCAGACCACGATTTCCGCGACCGTTTACATCTTTCTCGATCCGGCATTCTCGATATCAAACAACGTCGAAGTCATGTATTTCACGACGCCAGGCCAGGTACTGGCCGCACATATAAAGAACGATATGACGCTGAACCTGTGGAACGAATTCGCGTTGGAGAATTACTCGACTGCGACAACGATCTCGACGGGTGAATGGCACACTTTGGAGATGCAGGCAGTGATCAATGGAACCAGCAGCGAGGCCCGTTTATGGTTCGATGGCAATCTCGAGATCCAGCAGACGGGCATCGATCTCGGAACAGATCCAATCACCCGTTTTATCACCGGCTATCACTGGTCCGATCCGCAGGACGAGGCGAATATCCTTTTTATAGACGACGCCGGTATCTGCACCCCGCTCGTTATCACCAAGGCCGCGTTCGACCTCGACGGGACGCCGATTCCGAGCGGCGCGACCATACCCAGCGGCGTCGGCTTTAAATTCCTGCTGTACATCAACAACCACGGCAGTGCGGTTAGCGATATCAGTGTGCGTGATGTGCTCGACGCGGCTTTCCAGTACCAGGCGGCAACCATCAAAGTCGACAACTCGGTCGGCGAGTGTGCGTCGATCAGCTGCACGGCGTTGGAGGAGCAGGCGATATTCGACGCCGTGAATGGTGCCGCCACCTTGTCGGATGCCGTGGACGGCGATGTCGCGAGTTTTAGCGGCGCAGGCACGACCGTGGATGCGGGGAACGAGAACGCCGGCAATGGGCAGTTGAATATCAACGCCGGCGCAGTCTGGGCGATGCTATTCACAGTGAAAATGCTCTGAGCCGGACGGCTCCCGTGGGTGACTCACGAGGGTAGCCAGTAATACGTACTGTCGGGCCTGCCGCACAACTCCTATACTTGGCGCACTGGACCTTCAATAGAGGCAGGCAATGGCACGAATCATCGCCGGTATCGCGGCATCCCATACTCCCACGATCGGTTTCGCGAAGGATACTAAAACAGCAGATGACCCGGATTGGGCCGACGTCTTCAAGGTATTCAGGCCAGTGCAACAGTGGCTTGTCGACAATGAACCGGACGTGTTGTTCCTGATTTACAACGATCACATCACGTCTTTCTTTGTCGATCATTACTCACCGTTCGTTCTCGGCGTCGACGACCGTTACGTGACCGCCGATGAAGGCGGCGGGCCGCGCGATTATCCGCCCGTAAAAGGTCATGTCGGACTTGCGCGCCACATCGGCAACTCGCTTTTTGCGGACGAATTCGACATTTCATTCTTTCAGAAAAAGCCCATAGACCATGGACTGTTTTCGCCGCTCTCGATGATGACGGATCGTGGCAAGACGTGGAGTGGTTCGGTCATTCCCTTCCAGGTCGGCGTGCTGCAGTTTCCGATTCCTACGGCCAGGCGCTGTTACCACTTGGGCAAGGCGCTGCGGAAAGCGATCGAGAGTTATCCCGAGGACCTGTCGGTAGCGATCGTCGCTACGGGCGGTTTGTCTCACCAGGTGCACGGTGAACGCTGCGGTTTCAACAACACCGAATGGGACCAGGAGTTCCTGGACCTGCTGGAAAGTGACCCGGAGGCGCTCACCGAGTTAACGCACGCCGAGTATGCGGAGCGAGGCGGCCTGGAGGGTGCGGAGATCATTATGTGGCTGATCATGCGTGGTGCCATGTCGGACAAGATCCGCTGCGTGCACAGGGACTACTGCCTGCCGTCGATGACCGCGATCGCCACGATTATTTACGAAAACGACGCCGCAGAAGACGCGGCGGAAAAACAAGAGCAGCTGGAACTCATCGGCCACCAGTTGCAAGGCGTGGACAAACTCGAGGGTACGCATCCCTTTACGCTGGAGGTGAGTCACCGAGCCTACCGGCTAAACGAATTTCTGCACCGGCTCGTAATTCCGGAGCACCGCGATCGTTTCCTGAACGATACGCAGAATCTATACCGCGAATTCGAGCTGTCGAAAGAAGAACGCGAGCTACTCGATGAGAGAGACTGGATCGGCCTGATTCATTACGGCGTGATTTTCTTTTGCCTGGAAAAAATGGCGGCCGTCATTGGTCAATCGAACCCGCACGTCTATGCACAGATGCGGGGCGAAACGATGGATGAGTTTCAGAAGTCACGCAACGTCAGCATGCAGTATTCGGTAGCCGGCGGCGAAGAAGCGCAAAAGCTCGCGGACAAGAGTTCGGCAGAAAGCTGAGCGGCATACGACAGCGAGGTATCAACCTGGCCGGTTCGGATTGCGTGAAACTAAACTAACACCAGCCTGGCTGGTTCTGGGTGCGACATGGGAATACGTATCGCGATTTTCGGCGGCTCGGGCTTCGTTGGCGGTTACCTCATAGAGCAGCTGCTCGAGGCAGGCCATGAACCGTCACTCCTGGTCCGTCCGGGCAGCGAGGAGAAAATTCCGCAGGCCGACCGCTGTCGCCTGGTGGCCGGCGAGCTGAGCTCGCGCTCCGCGATCGACGAGACGATCGCAGGATGCGAAGCAGTAATCTACTGCGTCGGCATACTGCGCGAGTTTCCGCGACGTGGCATAACTTTCGAAGCGTTGCAATATCGTGCCGTGGTCCGGGTTATCGAGTCGGCAAAATCTCAAGGGGTGTCGCGCTTTCTCCTGATGAGCGCAAACGGCGTCAAGCCACAGGGCACTTCTTACCAGCAAACGAAGTACCGTGCAGAGGAGTATCTGAAGGAGTCGGGCATGGACTTCACGATCTTCAGGCCGTCGGTGATCTTCGGCGACCCGCGGGGCAAGATGGAGATTGCAACGCAGCTGTACCGGGACATGATTGCCACGCCGATTCCGGCCGTCGGTTTCTTCAGTGGGCTGAATCCCCGAAAAGGCCAGGTGCTGATGTCGCCGGTACACGTCGAAGCGGTGGCGCGGGCTTTCTCGACCGCTGTCGAAGATCCCGCGACGATCGGGCGATCTTATATCGTCGGGGGCCCGGAAACCTTGTCCTGGAGCGAAATGCTGCGCCGCATTGCGCGGGCAACGGGCCGTAAAAAATGGATACTGCCGATGCCGATCGGCATTATGAAGCTGGCAGCGACCTTGCTCGACTGGATACCGCAGTTTCCGGTGACGCGCGACCAATTGACAATGTTGGCGGAAGGGAATAACGCGAGTCCCGCCGATCTGGAGACCCTGCTCGGCAGCGCTGGCGAAGCTTTCGTGCCGCAAAACCTCGTTTATCTGAATGGCTGAAACATTCGGTTACACCTGCATACAGTTTTGAGATCAATCCGCAAGCCTGCCTGATTACCCTGACTCTCGAAGCAGAGCATCCTTTAATTCGAGGAGTAACAAATGAAAAGCCATCCCATCAAGACGTTGGGCACAGCAGTAGCCGCAATTATGATACTGGCGCTCGTTTCGTCGCTCTCGGGGCTCAACGCGTATGCTGCGGACACGCAGGATGCTGACATCGTCGACGTCGGCGCCGGCAATGGCGTGATCCACGTTGTGGATACCTTCATACTGCCCAACTGACAACCCCGCCAGCGGTGGCAGACGGACTTGCCGCCGCTTACTTCCGCGTCAGATGCATTCGTTCAACCGCGCAGCCAATATTGCCGTCATAGGCGCTTCGGGCGATATAGGATCGGCCTTTGTGCGTTTGCTCGATGCAAATGAACGCGTCAAGACGGTGCATGCATTCTCCCGAACTCCGGTCGCTGGGAGCGACAAGGTCATGCCGTACGCTATTGACGTCACAGCGGAAGAATCGATCGAGAAGGCAGCGCAGCACACATCCCGTGATGGCCCGCTCGATCTCGTATTGGTTACCAGCGGCATCCTGCATGACGGTGAGGCGCTGCAGCCGGAAAAAAGCATGCGCGAACTCGATGCGGACAAGTTACAGCAGGTATATGCGATAAATGCGATCGGACCGGCCCTGGCCGCCAAGCATTTCTTGCCGCGGCTGAGGCGCGATCACAAGTCGGTATTCGCCGCGTTGTCAGCACGCGTGGGCAGCATTACAGACAACAGGCTCGGTGGGTGGGCAGCCTATCGGGCATCGAAAGCCGCGCTCAACATGCTTATCAAGACCCTGGCGATAGAGCATGCGCGACGCATGCCTCGCTCGATTGTCGTATCACTGCACCCGGGAACGGTCGCGACCCGCTTGTCCAAACCATTTAGCCGCCGGGTGCCGGAGAGACAGGTGCAGATGCCCCTCGACGCCGCAAGCAATCTTCTACGCGTAATCGATGGTCTCACGCCGGGTGACTCCGGCGGCTTCTTTGCCTGGGACGGCAGCAGCATATGTTTCTAGTAAGGAAACCGGCCTGGCGAGCCCCTGTAAAATCGATGCTCGCTGGCGCTAACCCTGCCTAAAACAAGATCGACTTGACGCAAGCAAGCCCATGTCAGTGGAAACGCCTTATAATTAATGGCCTCCTTTTCACGACGCTGAACAGCGGTAAGGATTTTGTCTTCCGGTCAATACAGCGTGATTCGTGGCCGGCGCCACGTCGACCCGAAATTCCTGCTTCGGGATTTCGAGCCGGCCTATCTCGAGACCTACCGTCGCGGCGAGTTTCCCGCGCGCGTCAAGGCTGCTGTTGCCGAACTGGAGGACTGCTGCGCCTGCCCGCGCAACTGTCACGTGAATCGACTGGTCGACAAGGCGCGGGTCTGCAACACGGGCCGCCATGCGATCGTGTCGAGCGCCTTCGCGCATTTCGGGGAGGAAGATTGCCTGCGTGGCTGGAACGGTTCCGGCACGATCTTTTTCGGCCTTTGCAACTTGCGCTGCGTTTTTTGCCAGAACTGGGACATCTCGCAGCAGCACACGGGTACCGAGTGCGATGCAGGGGACATCGCGACGCTCATGTTGCGGCTTCAGGACCGCGGCTGCCACAACATTAATTTTGTGACGCCGGAACACGTGGCGCCACAGGTGGCGGAAGCGATTGCGGCCGCCGTGCCCCGCGGTCTCGAGGTGCCGATCGTCTACAACACCAGCGCATACGACTCGATCCAGTCGTTGAAGCTCATGGACGGGCTCGTCGATATTTACATGCCCGACTTCAAGTTTTTTTCCTATGAACCGTCACGAAGTTACCTGAAGGCGAAAGACTATCCGGCGCGCGCCTGCGAGGCGATTAAAGAGATGCATCGACAGGTCGGAGATCTCTGTTTCGGGGATGACGGACTCGCCCGGCGCGGCTTGCTGGTGCGCCATCTCGTGATGCCGAACTACGTGGACGAGTCACGCGAGATATTCAAATGGCTGGCAGAGGAAATCTCGACGGATACCTTTATCAACATCATGGACCAGTATCGTCCGCAACATCAGGTCGGAAGCTCTCCGAAATACGATGCGATCAACCGCAGCCCGAGCGGGCAGGAACTGGATCAGGCTTATGCGGCCGCCCGCGAAGCCGGCCTGTGGCGCTTCGATAAACGCTGGTAGTCGGGTCCCTTGACCCTGCTATCCGCTTGGGTTGAGAAGCGCAAAAAAACCCCGCCGGAGCGGGGTTTTTTTAAAGGGATCGGACAACGGCTACTTCAGCGTGATTTCCCGCAAAAGGTATTCACCCGTGATTTCCCGCATGGCCGGATAATTCTTCTGGGCATATTCCGTTGATTCCTTGCTTCTGGCCTCGCCAAACGCTTTCATGAATGCGTCGTAACGTTCCTTGTTCGGCGCAAGATCGGCGGTGTTGGTGAACTTTACGACGAGAAGCAAATTGAAGTGCCCGCTTTCGGGCAGCTCGCTTCTGAATATCGACCAGCTCTCGATGTGGCCGAGTTCCTGTTGCACCTTGTTGGTTGCGGCCCAGGTTCGCGCGATGCCTTCGAGGTAGGCGTTGCCCATGTTCGGATCGACCTTAACGGTCGTAACCGACCAGACAGCGTCGCTGACGTCGAAGTCCTTGTAAGGCTCCAGATCGGCCAAAGCAGCAAATGGCAAAACGAGCATAGCGAGTGTGATTGATATGGACTTGATACGCATGGAAAGCTTCCTCATTAGTTATTAGTCGAAAAACTTCAAATGACACCCGGCCGCGGGATATCTCCGCCGGATGGTAATCCCGCTTCCGGTGCCCTGGCGCGGGAGGCCGAGCATAGCGAAATTCGTTGGCGTTCGGAATAGCGATACGGGATATTTCCGGCCGACGAAAATTCACTCGTAAGCGATAACAGACTATAGTCCTGCCAGGGAATGCAGCGCGCAGGGTGAGAATGTGAGTGCAACCACAACTGAGAGCTGGTCCGGCCGACTGGCCTTTATCCTCGCATCCATCGGCGCCGCCGTCGGCCTCGGCAACATCTGGCGATTTCCGTACACGCTCGGAACCAGCGGCGGCAGTGCGTTTGTCCTCGTGTATGTGCTGGGGATCCTGCTCGTCGCGACCCCGATCATGATCTCCGAAATGGTCATCGGCCGGCATGCGCGGGCCAGCGCGCCGACGGCGCTTCGCAAGATCGCGCTGGAATCCGGCACCAGCGGTTACTGGGGAATGCTCGGATGGGCCGGCCTGTGTGCACTGTTTCTCGTATTGAGTTTCTACAGCGTCATCGCGGGGTGGACCGCTGCTTACCTCGTCAAGTCCGCGAGCGGAGCCATTGCCGGTTTGTCTGCCGCAGAGGTTCGCGACGGATTCGGCGAATTTACAAGCGATTCCGGACAGGTGATCTTCTGGCATTTCCTGTTCACGGCTGTGACGATTTTCATCGTGTCGCGCGGCGTCAAAATCGGCCTCGAGCGAGTCGTGCGCGTATTGATGCCGGCCCTTTTTCTTACACTGGTCGCACTCGTCATCAACTCGGCATTCATCGGCGATTTTGCGACTGCCATTGATTTTCTGTTTACCGCGGATATCAGCAAACTGACTCCCGCTATCGTGCTTGCCGCGACGGGCCAGGCATTTTTCTCAGTCAACGTCGGCATCGGCGCCGTGTTGACCTACTCCGCGTACCTTCCACAGGACGTGAATATCTTCCGCTCGTCCATTATCGTCGCGCTGGGCGATACCCTGGTCGCGCTGCTTGCCGGACTGGCCATATTCCCGATCGTCTTTGCCAACAACCTGGACCCGGGCGGCGGGCCGGGGCTGATCTTCGTCACCCTGTCTACGGCATTCGCACAAATGCCTGCCGGTTCCCTGATCGGGGCCGGGTTCTTCCTGATGCTCTTGTTTGCAGCCCTGACATCGTCGATTTCCATGCTCGAAACGATGACTGCGCGCGTGATTGAGATGCGTGGCATGACGCGCACGAAGGCCACCGTCTCTCTCGGCACGGGAACCTTCCTGGTCGGGCTCATGACCGTATTTTCGTTCGGCAGCTGGGAAAACTTTTATCCCCTGGATTGGATACCGGCATTTGCCGGGATGACGCCATTCAATCTGATCGATTACACCGTGAGCAACATCCTGATGCCGTTGGGCGGCATGCTGTACGCGCTGTTCGCCGGCTGGTGGCTGTCCAGGGACACTTCCTCTTATGAAATCGGCGTCGGAGACGGCGCAATATTCAAGCTGTGGCTCTTGCTCGTACGCGTTGTCGCACCGCTGGCGGTCGCCGCAATCTTCGTCTCGAACCTCGCGTGAGCCGGGTAACGCGGCTCGTCGTGCTATGGCTTGCGGCGGCATCGAGCCCGACCGTCGATGTGCAACTCGTTCTGCGCGGCGATCTGGTGCACGGCGACAGCCGTTTTGACGAACCGGCAATGGCCGACTTGATTGCCCGGTTCCTGTCAGATGTACCCTAGACTTTTGCGATTCAGCGATGCAGACGCGCCATGCCCCGGCAATCCTGAGCGGGACCTACTGGTTCCCGAACTCCTGTGGCTGAAACGCGGCAAGCGAGTCGGCACCGCCCGTAATGATCTCGTGTAGCGCGCCGGCTTCGGGCAACACCTGCTGCATGTAAAAATGCGCCGTCTTTCTCTTGGTCTCGTAAAAGTCGCCTTGCTTATCCCGGATCGATACGATGATCTGCGCCCAAAGGCAGGCAATCGTCGTCAATGCAAAAAGGCGCTGATAGTCGAATGCCGCACCCCTGGCAGCGGCGTCATCTGCGCCCCGGATCCAGGCCGTTGTTTCTATCAATTCCGCGAGCGACTTTGCGGCGGGCTCTATGTATAAGCGCGCGTCATCGGCATCTTTTTGCGCGTCGAGAAATTGTTGCCAGCTTGCAAACAGCGCGTCGGCAAACTGGCCGGTCTTACCCGTCAATTTGCGAAACACAAGATCGGCCGCCTGGACTTCATTGGTTCCTTCGTAGATCTGAGTGATTCGGGCGTCCCTTACGAGCTGTTCCATGCCGTGCTCGCTCACGTAGCCGTGGCCGCCGTATACCTGCTGCGCGGACAGCGAGCCCGATACGCCGAGATCCGACAAATACGACTTGATCACCGGCGTGAGCAGAGCAACCGTGTTTGCGGCGGCTTCTCTCTCCTCGTCATCAGTCGCTTTGTCCATGACGTCCGCGTGGTAGGCGGTAAAAACGACCAGCGCCCTGCCACCTTCGATCTGTGAACTCATGGCAAGCAGTTTTCTCTTGATCTCCGGCTGATAGATGATCGGATCGGCAGGCTTCCCCTCGTTGGGACGCGGCGCGGGCGCCCTGCTTTGCAGCCTTTCCATCGCATAGGCGACGGCGTTCTGACAGGCAATTTCAACCAGCCCGAGTCCCTGTACGCCGACCGTCAGCCGCTCGATGTTCATCATGCGGAACATTGCGGCGAGCCCGCGGTTTTGTTCGCCGACGAGGTAGCCCCTGGCATTGTCGAAGTTCAACACGCAGGTGGCGGAGCCCTTGATGCCCATCTTGTGTTCTATGGAGCCGGTCAGGACATTGTTGCTTTCACCGATCGAGCCATCTTCATTGACGAGAAATTTCGGCACGAGAAAAAGGCTGATGCCCGCTGAACCATCGGGCGCTCCCTCGATGCGCGCGATGACCAGATGCAGGATGTTGTCCGTGAGGTCGTGATCGCCGGACGTTATGAAAATCTTGGTTCCGCTGATGTCGAAGGAACCGTCATCGTTGGGCACCGCTTTCGTCGTTAGCAGTCCGAGATCGGTCCCGCAATGCGGCTCGGTAAGGCACATCGTGCCGGACCACACACCCTCGGCCATCCTGGGCAAATATCGTTTCCGAATTTCCTCGGACGCATGACTCGCAAGGAGATGGTATGCCCCGCGTGTGAGTTCCACGTACAACTTGAATGAAAGATTGGTGGCCGCGAGCATCTCGTCAACTAGGAAAACCAGGAGCTTGGGCAGGCCCTGGCCGCCGTATTCGGGGTCGGCATCGATGCTGGTCCAGCCATTCTCCACAAATACGTCATACACTTCTTTGAATCCGGGCGGCGTCGTTACCTTGCCGTCCACGAACACGGCACCATGTTCGTCACCAACCTGGTTGGTCGGCAACAATTCAGTACTGCAGAACTTGCCGGCCTCTTCGAGGATGGCTTCCAGCGTATCCCGGTCAAAGTCTTCGAAGCCCGGCAATCGATTCAGCTTGTCGATGCCAAGCCACTCCTCGACGAGGAACATCATGTCCTTGATAGGGGCGTTATAGATCACGAATCTCTCTCAATTACGCAAGGGGCTCCCGTATTCGAGCATGTGTTCGATACGTGCACGGGTCTCATGCGTTTTCGCCAATGTCACAAACGCTTTTCGCTCGAGGTCACAAATTTCGTTTTCGCTCATCATCGCACCCGCAGCGACGTCGCCGCCGGTCACGATCATTGCGATCTGCATTCCCGTGGTCACGTCGTGCGGTGTCAGCCGGCCATTCATCCGGGCGTCTTCGAGCCAGTCCCGCATCTCCTGCCAGACCTCCCTGCCGGGCATCCCGAGCGCTGCGCGCCGTGACGGAGAATAATCGTAGGCCAGCGCCAGGGTGGCATCAATAGCGGTTTTCAACAGGCGATCGCGGTTCATGACGTATTCGTCCACGTCCTTGCGAAACATGAGCAGCGGCTCCGCCTCGAGAGGTGATCGTGCCGTCCTGCCGTAGCCGATGTTCATGAACGCCTGCCATGCCGCCTTTGTGACATCGCCTTCGTGCTCGTAGTAACGATGCAGCATCTCCTTTACGCCGGCGCCGCCCGGCACCACGCCGACCACGGTCTCGACCAGGCCGGTTACCGAGTTCGCATGAAAGATGACCTTGTCCGAATGCAGCACGACCTCGAAGCCGCCTCCCAGGGACAGGCCGGACGGTGCGCAAACAACCGGGATCGGCACGTGACTGAGGGACAAACAGGTCTGCTGAAAGTGATCGAGAAAGCTGTCGATACCATCCCAGTCTTCGTTGACAATTTTCTCCAGCACGCCCTCGAGGTTGACGCCGCAGGAGAAGTGCTGAGCATCGTTATGGATGATGAGGCCTTTCAGGTTTTCTGCTGCATGCGCGACCGCATCGGCAAGCAGCTGCATGGATTCGCCGTCGAGCGTATTCGCCTTGCTGCGGAATTCGACCAGCCCCAGGTCCTGCGGCAGCCGGAAGTAACTGGCCTTGTCATTTTCCAACAGGGGCTTCAGGGTTTGCCGTTGTTCGCTGAATCGCATGACGCCATCCGCTCTCACGAGAGCCTTGTAAGAACCATCGGCCTGCAGGTATTGCAGAGCCCCGCCGTCGACACGGTAAAAGGTCTTCCCGGCCGCGGTCCCGAGGAAGGGCGGGACCGGCCGCTGCTCAGCTTCGAGACGTTCAATAAATCGATCGGCACCGATCGCATCGATCATTTCGAACGGTCCTTGCAACCAGTTGTAACCCAGCTTCATCGCATCATCGACAGCGACCAGCGATTCATTGACGTCCGGCACGAGGGCGGCGGCATAACACAATGTACTGGAGAGTATTCGCCACGCGTACTGCCCGAATCGGCTTTCATCGTCGAGTAACAGGGTGAAATCTCCGCTTGCTTCGGCGTCGAGGGCAAGCTGAGGTTTGTCACGACGGAAATCGCGATAGCCGAAGCTGTCGAAGTCGAGCGTCTGCCTGCTCGTGCCGACTGCCGGGTCTTGCAAGCGGTAGAATCCGCCTTTCTTGCCCTTGTTGCCGAGGTGGCCTTCCTCGATCATGCGTTTCATCAGCGGTATTTCCGTCGATACCGCGTGAAACGCATCGTTTTCGGGGAGTATCGAGTCGAGGCTGCTTGCCACGTCACTCATCAGGTCGATGCCGATCAGGTCATAAAGGCCGAACACACCTGTCTTGGGAATACCCAGCGGCCGGCCGAAAACGGCGTCGGCTTCCTCGGGGGTCAAGCCCATCGCAAATGCGGCATGCAATGCGGTCTGTATCGCAAATACGCCGACCCGGTTGCCGAGAAAACCCGGCGTGTCCTTGCACAGGACGATGCCCTTGCCCATTCGGGATTCATTGAATTGCTCAAGGCAATCGATGACTTCAGGCAGCGTGTGCTCACCGCTAACGATCTCCAGGAGGCGCATGTAACGCACCGGATTGAAGAAATGCGTTATTGCGAACTCGGCTCGAAAACTCTCGGGCATGTCTTGGACGAGCAAAGCAATCGGAATCGTAGATGTGTTCGACGAGACGATAGACCCGGGCCTGCGCACGGCATCGATTTGCTTGTAGAGATTTCTCTTGATGTCGAGCCGTTCGACGACCGCTTCGGTAATCCAGTCGGCCTCGGACAGCCGCCGCATGTCGTCTTCGATATTGCCGATCGTGATGCGTTCGAGGTTCTTCTCGTGTAACAGGCCCGGCTGGTTCTGGTCGAGCAGGCGCTCTAAGGCGCGTTCGCAGATTGCATTTCGATGCTCACCGTCAGAAGGCAGATCCAGGAGCAATACGTCGACGCCGGCATTTGCCAGCTGACCGGCAATGCCGAGTCCCATGGTCCCTGCCCCTATGACGGCAGCGCGCTCGATTGCATACATACGATTTCAGTCAGCAGGATTATTGGTGAAGATAAAATGTTTCAGCAGGTTGCGGCACTCGTCGGGTGCTTCCTGCGGGAGCATGTGGCCACTCTCCGGAAACAAATGCACTTCGGGATCTTTCAGGTGCTTGATCAGTTCATCCGTGGCTTTCCTCGGCGCCATCCGATCCTTGCCGGCGACCATCACCTGGATCGGCCCACTGATCTTCGCCGCGGCTTGCTTGCCGTTCCGGTAAGCGTCGCAGGCCTTGAGATCGGTCGCCAGCTCCTGCGGCGCGTTGCCGAGCATGATCTTGCGGCCGCCCGCGACCATCGAATAGCCCGGAATCGGTCCCTGGTGAAAATGCCCCACCGCCCCGAAGCCCCAGCTCACCATCATCGCAACAGCTTTGTCCGGGTCGTTCTCGGCGGCATCGATCAGTGCGGGATTGACCGGCGTGGCAAGCCCGCTCGCGATTAGAGACATGCTGCGAACCTTTTCGGGATGATTGGATACGAACTCGAGCGCATCAAGTACGCCCTGCGAGTGCGCCACGATAGAAATGTTTTTGACGTCCAGCGCTTCCACCACGTCATTGAGCCATTCGCCGATCTTTTCGATCGATTTCAGCGGCGGACCTTCGGAATTCGAATGGCCCGGTAGATCGAGGCACAAGACCGAATAATGTCGAAATGCGAAATACCGCGAGTGCAGGCCCCAGAACGTATGGTCGAGGCCGCTGCCGTGCAGAAAGATTACACAAGGCTTGCTGTTATCGAATGGCTTGCCGCCGGTAGACGCGAATACCTTCCTGCCATTTACATCGAAATACATGCTCAGGATTCCGCGATTTTTCGCGTCGCACGGAATCCATTCTCGAAATCGGCTTTGATATCTTCGATGTCTTCCAGTCCGACAGACAATCGAACCATGTCCTCGGTGATACCGGCGGCAACGAGGGCATCCGCGTCGATTCGCGAATGCGTCGTCGTTGCCGGATGGATGATGAGGGTCTTCGCGTCGCCGACGTTTGCCAGGTGCGACGCGAGCCGCACGTTTTCGATGAAAGCCCTGCCGGCATCGCGGCCGCCTTTGACGCCGAAGCTGATAATCGAGCCGGCTCCCTTGGGCAGGTATTTCTTCGCCACCTTGTGGCTCGGGTGCGACGCCAGGTCCGGATGGTTGACCCACGAAACCTGCTTGTGATTGCTCAGGTATTCGAGCATCGCTTTGGTATTCGAAAGGTGCCTGTCCATGCGCAGCGACAGCGTCTCGATGCCCTGCAACAGGAGAAATGCATTCATCGGACTCATCTGTGCGCCGAAATCACGCATTGCCTCGGCACGGATGCGCGTCGCGTAGGCGCTCGGGCCGAACTCCTCCCAGAAGACGATGCCCTGGAACGGTGCATACGGTTCGCTAATGGTCGGATACTTGCTGCTGGCGCCCCAGTCAAAATTACCGCCGTCGACCACGGCGCCCCCTATCGCTACGCCGTGACCACCCATCCACTTGGTGAGCGAATGAATGGTCACGTTGACGCCATAGTCGAAGCACTTGCATAGATAAGGCGTGTTGAATGTCGCGTCCACCATGAAAGGGATGTGTTGGTCGGCTGCAATTTTTGCAATCGCGTCGAGGTCGAGTATGTCGAGACCGGGGTTGCCGATGAGCTCGCCGTAAATTAATCGCGTGTTGTCCTGGATCGCCGACTTGAAATCGTCGATGTTGGTCGGGTCGAAGAATGTCGTATCGATGCCAAAGCGCGGCAGCGTGTTTTTCATCAGGCTGACATTGCCGCCATACATCTGCGACGAGGCGACGATATGATCCCCCTGGCTAAGGATCGCGGTGATGGCACAGAATGTCGCCGCCATTCCTGACGCCATGCAAACCGCCGCGGAACCGCCTTCGAGTGCGGCAATGCGTTGTTCGAGGACAGCAACCGTCGGGTTGGTTATTCGCGAATAAACATGACCACCGCGTTCGAGGTTGAATGTCGACGCGGCGGTATCGGTGTCGGGAAATACATAGGACGTCGTCTGGTAAATCGGCGCCGCGCGCGCCCCGAATTCGGGATCCAGAATCTGGCCGGCGTGCAGGCTTATCGTGTCAAAGTGATAGAAATGCGACATGTCCCCGCCCGTTGATCTTTATTCGCTCAGATTTTACCGAGCGCCTTGTCCAGCGCGCCGATAAGATCTTCGGCATCTTCGAGCCCGACTGAGATTCGCACCAGCCCGTCGATGATACCGACTCGCTGGCGCTCCGCCTCCTCGACGTCGGCATGTGTCATCGTGACCGGGTGCGTGATCAGCGATTCTACCGAGCCCAGGTTCTCTGCCAGCGTCCAGACCTCGACATTGTCCATCAGCTTTTTGCCGGCCTCCAGGCCGCCTTCGACCTCGAACCACGCCATTGCGCCATAGCCGGTGGCCTGCCGGCTGGCCAGCTCGTACTGCGGAAACGATTCGAGGCCGGGGTACCGGACCTGGGCCACCTTCGGGTGTGCTTCCAGGAATTTCGCGACCGCCAACGCGTTCGCGGACTGCCGGTCCATGCGGATCGAAAGCGTCTTGCAACCCTGCGACGTAAGCCAAGCGACTTGCGGCGACATGATGCTGCCGGTGCTGTTCTGAATGAAACGAATAGCCTCCGCGTGTTCCTCGTTCTTACTGATTGCGGCCCCACCAACGGTCGCGTTGTGCCCGTCCATGTACTTGGTCGTACTGTGAACGGCGACGTCCGCGCCGAGCTCCAGCGGCAACTGAAAGTATGGCGTAAGAATCGTGTTGTCCACGACGTGTACCGCGCCGGTCTGTTTCGCGATTGCCGAAATTGCAGCGATGTCCGAGCATTTCAAGGTCGGGTTTGCCGGCGTCTCCGTGAAAATCAGGCTGGTGTTGTCCCTTACGGCGGCTGCCACCTGAGCGGGGTCTGAGGTGTCGGCGAAAGTAAATTCGACACCGAACCGCGACAGTATCTTGGTGGCAAGCCGGTAAGTGCCGCCATAAGCGACGTCCGATACGATTGCGTGCGCACCCGCGTTCAGGAATGCCAGCATCGTTGCCTGCGTTGCTGCCATGCCGGTGCCGAAACAGGCACAGTCGGCCCCGCCCTCGAGATCGGCGAGCTTGAGTTCGAGGGCTCTTACGGTCGGGTTGCCGGACCGCGAATACGAATACCCTTTGTCGAGATACTCGTCGACAGAGTCCTGGACAAAGGTCGTAGCCTGGTAAATCGGCGTGAGGATCGAGCCCGTCGTTGGATCAGGCGTTACGCCCGCATGAATCTGCCTGGTTGTAAAACCCATTGGTTTTATTCCTTAATTATCGATGATCATTGTTGTCGTGGGGACGCAAATCATACACGGATAAACTTTCTTCGTGGAATGGCGCATCGGTCAACCCCGTGCAAGCAGCTCGAGCGGGCGCTCGGGATCGACGCCGGCCGTGAACTGCAGCTTCCGGTCATGATTCGAGAGCTGGCTGACCAGGCCCAACCAGTTGTTGACTATTGCTTTGCCAGTGTCGGTCCAGGTGTTGTGTACGAATTGCGCGAGCTCATCTTCGGGAAACTCGGGGATCTCCTCCTTGTGTTCGAGCGCCGCCCGGCACTTCTCCATGAAACCCGCGGCGATAAGGACAGCCTCGTCGGGGAAATAGTGTTCCGGGTAAGGCGGCGGCGCATCCAGTTCGCCATTGATGAAACGAAACACCTCCCGCTTGTACTCCTTTAGCAGGCTGACGGCATCGTATTCCGGGTGACCCTGGAAATACACGGTGCGGAACTGGTCCGGGCTGACCGCCAGGTGCACGCCCGCTTCCTCGCTTTCCACCAGCACCGTTAGCCCGGCGCACTCGAGTTGCTCGCGGGTGATCTCGTTGTAGCGGGAATGCGGTGCGTCGAACGGCGAATCGATGCCCACCATCAAGGGATGCCCGGGCTCACTGATCCGGTGCCGGTAAACACCCCACTGCTTTTGCGGCAAGCGAATCCGGTCAATGCCGTGGTGGTATTTGACCAGTGCGTGCGTGGCCAGACAGGAGCAGAGCGTGGAGGCGACGTTGGCCTCGGCCCAGCGCACGACTTCCATGAGTGGCTGCCAGAACGGCTCCTGGTCTAGAGAGGGATTGGCAACATTGGCGCCACTGATGATCAGTGCGTCGATCCCCTGTGATTTCAGTACGTCGAACGAGGAATAATATTTGGCGATATGTTCCTCGGCTGCGTCACTCCGATTCAGCTCCTTGATCGAGAACGGGTAGACGTAAAACTGCGCCGGAAGACTCGATCCACTGACGAGTCTCATGAATTGCTGCTCGGTGGCGGTCAGAGCGGCGTCCGGCATCATGTTAAGCAGGCCGATATGCAGTTCACGAATGTCTTGCTGCCTGGCGCGCTCGAGCGTCAACACTTCCTCGCCGGAAGCATCGAGCCGCTTGAAAGACGGCAGTTCGTTGTGTGCAACAAGAGGCATGGAAATCGGGCAATAGTTATAGCGGTAAATGCCTGCTCATTATTATAGATGTTCGGGCCTTGTTGCTTTGGCGCCGCACCAGGAGCGCTTGTTCATTGCCCTTTTTCGCCGAACACGCCTTCGAGCAGCTGGAACATTATCGGCTCCAGCTCGACCTCGCTATGTTCCTCATCCTTGAAGTAGCCCGTGAATACAGCGACCGTATCCTGTATCGGATTGACGATCAGTCCCTGGCCGCTCCAGCCGCCTTTGTACATGTATCCGTCCGTATGGATCTCGTCCCACTGATAGACGTTGTGCTTGATGCCGCTTTGTTGGACGCCGGGCAAATCGGCATTGATTCGCAGCTGCGGGTTGCCACCGGATTGCAGCAGCTCGACATGTGAATCGGAAATGATCTTGCGATCCGAGACCACGCCGTAGCTGGGAGTGAATAGCAAGCCGAAACGCGCGAGATCCCGCATTCTCGAAACAAAACCGCCATGTGTCAGTGGTATGCCGTAGCGGTAAGCGACGTACGAGGCATCCGACTCGGCGCCGATGTGATACCAGATCTCCCGCGTGACCACGTCCTGGAACGGATGGCCCGTTACCTTCTCCACCAGCCATGCAAGTATGAAAGTGTTGACGCCGGAATAGGAATAACGCGTTCCCTGTTCCGCATGCTTCGTGACTCTTAGAGTCTTGAGATAATCGTAGGGATTGTCCGGCGCATGCTCATCGCGATAACCATCGCCGATCGCCATCGAGTAGCGGTAATAACAGGATTGGCGGTCCTCGTATTCATCCGGGCAGTCGAGGCCGGAGGCCATGTCGAGAAGATTGCGAATGGTAACAGGCGCGAAATCGGAAGCGGCAAGTTCCGGGATGTATTCCACTACTGCTTTGCCGACATCGAGTTCTCCACGTTCTTCGAGAATGCGGATGATCGTTGCGGGAATGACTTTTGCGACCGACCAGTAGATCGGCTCCTGGTGTTCCTGCATTCGCGGATAGCTTTCGTAAGCGACTTTTCCCTTGTGCAGAATGACGATGCCCATCGCCGTCGACAAATCATTGAAAAGAAAATCATCGAACGTATAAAGGCCGTCCGGCGTTTCGATTTCGAAATTTGCGATCTCGTCCACAAGCTCATAGTCGAGCTCCCTGACCGGGCCCTTCCGGTAGACCTTGACACTCGGGAACAGCTGCGTGGTGTTGAGATTCGCCCAGCGCATCTGCTCGCCGGTTACGGTCCACCAGATATCGTCGTCGGGGAACCGGCGGTGGTGCCGCTGTATGCCGATCGCGGTGTCGGCCGGCCTGAAGGCCATGCCGGGCTCGGGCAGGTAGATGTCGCTAATCCGGTCGACGTAGGAGTCCGGACTGCCGTCGCTGCGATTGCTCAACACGACGATGGTCAGCTTCTCGTCCGGATATTTTGCGATACTCGTGCGAAAACCGACCCACGATCCGTCGTGAGCCATGCGCCGATGACCGCGGCGCTGATTCAGGCGCCAGCCGAAGCCGTAGTCTATTGCATCGCCATTGTTCAATACGTGTCGCGTCCAGCCGTCTTTCAAAGTCGCGGCCGAAACGACTGAGCCGCTATCGAGCGCCCGGTCCCAGGCAAAGAAATCCTCGAGCGTGGCGTACACACCGCCTGCCCCGAGGAGATAATTGAGTTCGTCGTAATCAGCGATTCTGAAGCCGTCGGCGGTCGGTTCGTAGCCGTAAACCCGGTTCTCCATTTCCGGCTCGCTCTGATCATAGATGAGCGCCTCATGCATGCCGGCAGGCTCGAATACGTGCTGGTCCATGAATGCTGTGAAAGGCTGGCCGGACGCTTTCTCGACGATCAGTGCCAGTAATTCGTAAGCCGGGTTGCTGTATTCATAGCGTGCGCCGGGCGCGAATAACGGGCCGTCCATCGACGCGAGTATGCCAGGCATGTCCGCGTTGATCGGCATACCGGCAGAACCATCTAAGATGTCATAGTAGTCGGGCAGGCCGGCCGTATGCGTGAGCAAATGCCGGACAGTAATGCCGGGGTAATCGTCGAGTTCGGGAACATACCTGGTAAGCGGATCGTCATAGTCGAGCTTGCCGGAATCCGCGAGAACCATGATCGCCATCGCCGTAAACTGTTTTGATAGCGAACCGAGGCGAAACATCGAATGCGCATCGATCGGGATTTTTTCCGCGAGATTCGCGTATCCGAAAGCACCGGAATACACGATGTCGCCGTCCTTGACGACCATTACGGCAGCGCCGGGCTGCACGCCTTCGTTCAGATGCTCGAACAATGCCGTTACATTTCTTGCCGGTTCATCCTGCGCAAAAAGTGCATTGCAGGATATTGCGAGAATGGCGAAGGCAATTGTGCGCAAGCAATTCATCTGTCCTCGATATGCCATAGACATTCCGGCTTGTCTGCATCAACCCACTGGATGAAAATTCGGTTTCGCTATAGATTATTAACAATTAAAATATTGTTTTAGCTAATCAATGTACCTTAACAAGCAGAGCTGCGAAATATGCGCGATACCCGATCAATACGTGAACTGATTGCCTGCCAGAAGCCCGGGTGGTCCCTGGAACAGCGGTTTTATACCGATCCCGAGATCTACGCGCTCGAACTCGAACACATCGTTACCCGCAGCTGGATATTTGCCGGGCACCAGTCGCAACTGCCCGAAGCCGGCGATTTCCGGGTCCTGAACGTCGCCAACGAATCGGCAATCATCGTCAGGAGCGAGGACGGCAATATAAAAGCGTTCGCCAACGTATGCAGGCACAGAGGATCAATCGTCTGTCTCGAAGAGCGCGGCAATCAGCGCAAGTTTTCCTGCCCGTATCACGCCTGGGTATATGACACGGATGGCAAGCTGCTGGCTGCCAGGGACATGCCGGAAAACTTCGATAAAGCAAATTATGGTCTGCATCAACTGTCGCTCGAAATTATTCACGGTCTGATTTTTGTTTGTTTCTGCGACGATCCGCCGTCGGTCGAAGCCGCCCGTCGTGAACTGGCTGAACCAATGGCGATGTTCGATTTCGAAAACCTGAAGGTTGCGGTACAGAAGAGCTACCCGATCGATGCGAACTGGAAACTGGCGGTGGAAAATTACCAGGAGTGCTATCACTGCGCCCCGGCCCACCCGGAGTACGCGAAGCTGCACACCCTGATGCTCGGCAGGAAACAACGAACACGCGTGCAGGAACACATGCGGGACAAGATGGGTGCCTGCGGTCTGAAGAAGATCGAATTTGACTACACCTATGCAAATGCACCGCCTGGCGCAATGGGATATGCATACAGCCGCACGGCGCTTTTCGACGGCTACAAATCGGGCAGTAAAAACGGCGAACCCCTGGCCCCTCTGCTAGGTAAACTCACGGATTATGATGGCGGGGCATCGGATCTAAACTTCGGCGCGCTAAATTACTTTCTCGTATACAGTGATCACGCCGTTGGCTACGTGTTCACGCCCGTGGATGAGAAAAATTGCCAGTGTGAGATTTACTGGCTCGTCCGCGGAGATGCAGTCGAAGGAAAGGACTTTGACCGCGATGAACTCATGTGGTTGTGGGACGTCACTACGGAAGCCGACAAGAAGATCATCGTCGATAACTGGAAAGGCGTGAATTCCAAATATTATCAACCGGGCCCGTTTGCAAACATGGAACATGACGAACAGCAATTCGTCGAGTGGGTGCTGCATGAACTGCGTCGCGCACCAAAAATATCGGCCTGAAATTATCTTGTATGCGAACGGCTGTTCGCAAACCAGGCAATAAGTACGCCGACACTTACAAACAAGATAATCAATGTTGCAAGCGCATTGATGTCGGGCGACAAACCGAGTTTTACCTTGGAAAAAATCAGCATGGGCAGCGTGCTGCCACCGGGTCCGGAAACAAAAGTCGCGATCACGAGGTCATCGAGCGAAAGCGTGAAGGCGAGCAGCCAGCCCGCGACCATGGCCGGCGCTATCAGTGGCAGCGTAATGTCCAGCATCACACGAAAAGGCCGGCCCCCGAGATCCATGGCCGCTTCTTCGAGGGATTCGTCCATCGATGCGAGCCGTGACTGCACGATAACGGCGACATAAGCCATGGCAAAAGTCGTGTGTGCGATAGTTATCGTGTTGAAGCCGCGCTGTGCTGGCCACCCTATGAGTTGCTGAAGGCTGACGAATAACAGCAGCAGCGACAGGCCGGTGATGACTTCCGGCATTACGAGCGGCGACGTGATCATTCCCGTGAACAGGGTGCGGCCGCGGAATCGGCCGAATCGCGCCAGCGCCAATCCCGCAAGTGTGCCGAAGAGTGTCGCTGCCGTTGCAGCGGTAATGGCAACCCGCAGACTGAGGAAAGCTGCTTGCAGCACCTCCTCGTTCCTGAGCAGTTCTCCGTACCATCTTGTCGAGAAACCGCCCCATACTGTCGCCAGGGTCGAGTCATTGAACGAATAGATGATGACCGACGCCAGCGGTATGTACAGAAAAGCGTAGCCAAACGCCAGCACCGACAAAACAAAACGGGACCGGGATTTCATGCGATATCCTTGATGCTCCTGGCCTGGGCACGCTGCAGGAAGACGATCGGCACGACCAGCAACATGAGCATTATGATCGCGACCGACGATGCCAGCGGCCAGTCGCGGTTGACGAAGAATTCGTCGAACAGTACGCGCCCGATCATCAGCGATTCCGGCCCGCCGAGTAAATAAGGAATGACGTATTCGCCCATCGCGGGGATGAATACCAGCAGGCATCCTGCAATAACGCCCGGTCGGGCAAGCGGCCAGGTAACGTCCCAGAATGCCTGCGACCTCGTGGCACCGAGATCCTGCGCGGCATCGACGAGATCGAGATCAATATGTTCGAGAGACGCATACAGCGGCAGGATCATGAATGGCAGGTAGGAGTAAACAAGACCGACATAGATTGCAAAGTCGGTGTACATGATCGCAATCGGCTGCTCGATGAGCTCGATCCACATCAGAAAGTTATTTATTACCCCATAATTGTTCAGCAGCCCCATCCAGGCATAGACGCGTAGCAAGAAAGAGATCCAGAAAGGCAACACGATCAGCAGTAGCAGGACGCCGCGCGCAGCGCTGTCCGATCTTGCGATGCCGTAGGCCATCGGAAAGCCGAGCAGCAGGCACAGTATCGTCGCGCAGGCCGCCATGAATACCGATTTCAGGTAGGTGATCGCATACAGCTTGTCGGTCAAAAGAAAAGTGAAGTTGTCAGCCGTGCCCTGAAAGTCGCCAGTCTCACCGACTATAGGTGTAAACGGCGGCATTGCGATAATCGGGTCGGCCAGGCTGATCTTCAGGATGATCGCGAACGGCGCCAGGAAAAAAATCAGCAGCCAGGTATACGGGAGCGCAATCGCAATTCGCCGCCAGGCTGGTTCTCGTTCGCTCGCCTTTCTCCTGGTCACGGCAGATTAACTCGCGAGAACGATGGCGCTGTCCAGCCGCCACGAGATAAAAACCTCGTCGTCCCATTCGAGGTGCCGCTCTGCCGATCTTTTACGATTTTGCGCACTGACCTGCACGATCTTTCCGGAATTCAGCCGGATCTTGTACAGCGACAGGTTGCCGAAGTATCCGAGGTCTTCGACGATACCCGCCAGTCGCGTATCCTCTTCGTTATCCGGCTCATGCTTGCTCAGAAAAATCTTCTCGGGGCGGACCGCGATACATATCTTTGCACCCTTCTCGAATTGATCGTTTGCGGGTGCAGACAGTTGTCCACCCGCATCTCCCGAGTCGACGAGCATCTTGCCCTTGTTGACATCCGCTACAGTGCCTTCGAACATGTTGATCGTACCGATAAAATCGGCGACAAAGCGATTACACGGATATTCGTAGACCTCCTTCGGACTACCGATCTGCTCGAACCGGCCTTTCTCCATGACGGCAATGCGGCTCGAAAGTATCATCGCTTCTTCCTGGTCATGGGTAACGACAATGAAGGTAATGCCCAGCTTGTCCTGGATATTCATGAGTTCAAACTGGGTATGTTCGCGAAGCTTCCTGTCGAGTGCCGCCAGCGGTTCGTCGAGTAACAGCACCTTCGGTTGCTTGACGAGCGCCCGCGCAAGCGCGACTCGCTGACGCTGGCCGCCGGAAAGCTGGCCCGGCTTGCGCGCGGCGAAGCCTTGGAGCTGAACGAGGTTCAGGATGTCCGCGACGCGGGACCGGATCTCGGCTTTCGGCACCCTGTCTTTGAGGAGTCCGTAGGCAACATTCTGTTGCACGTTCATGTGCGGAAAAACCGCGTATGACTGGAACATCATGTTGACAGGGCGTTCGTAAGGCGGCTGGTCTGTGATATCGATGCCGTCGAGGAAGATGCGCCCCGAGGTCGGCGACTCGAAGCCCGCGAGCATGCGCAGCAAGGTCGTTTTTCCGCAACCGGAAGCGCCGAGAATGGAGAACAACTCGCCGCGATCTACCTGGAGATTGACGGAATCGACGGCCAGGAAATCGCCGAAACGCTTGGAAACGTCGCGGACCTCGATAAACGGCCCCCTGGCAGAATCCGGATTGATTATTTCAACTGCCATATTCCTGGTCTTCTTAGCGGAGACTTGCTAAATGCCGGCCTTGACCCTGGCGAATGCGCGCGTCCTGAATCGCTCCCGCTTCGGGTCGACATTCAGAACCGGATACAAAAGGTCCCAGTCCTTCTCGTGCGGGAAGATCGCCGGATCGTTCAGAAACTGAGGATCAATGTATTTCCACGAGGATCTGTTCGAGTTGGCGTAATTCACCTCGTTAGCGATACTGCCTGCAATCTCGGGGCGCATCAGGAAATTGAGAAACAGGTAAGCGTTATCGACGTGCGGCGCATCGGCCGGGATATACACCTCATCGACCCAGAGGCCTGATCCTTCCTTCGGCATGGTATAGCGGAGCGCGATGTCGCGGTCGGCTTCCTTTGCCCGCCTCGCAGCGGTTGCATATTCGCCGGACCAGCTCATCGCAACACACACTTCGCGATTCGGCAGATCGATCAGCATTTTCTGATTGCTGAAGTAGCGGATATACGGCCTGACGAGCTTCAACTGTGCTTCGGCTGCCGCCAGGTTTGCGTCGTCGACGGCATTGGGATCCCTGCCGAGATATGCGAGAACCATCGGAAACAGGTCCGTCGGTCCGTCCAGCAGACTGATTCCACAGTCGGCGAGTTTCGATGCTACCTTCGGGTCGAACAGCACATCGGCGGAATCCATGGGATGATCAGGCAGGCGTTGTCGCACCATCTCCTCGTTCCATGCGTATCCGGTCGAGCCCCAGTGGTACGGGATCGAATAGCCGCGCGTCTCTTCATAAACGACGAACTTTTCCGTTATGGCAGGATCGAGATGGCGAATGTTTTCGAGCCGTGAATAGTCGAGTTTCTGGTAGACCCCTATCGGTGCCAGGCGCGAGGCAAACTGGGCGCTGTGGACAACGATGTCGTATCCGCTGTTGCCGGCCAGCAGTTTGACGTCAACGACCTCTGAGCTGTCATAGGTGTCGTAATTGACCCTGATACCGTATTCGGCCTCGAATGTCTCGATCGTATCCGGGCCGATGTAATCAGCCCAGTTGTATACGTTGAGCACTTTCTCGTCGCTTGCGAGCTCCGCCGTATGGTCCGTCGTGCACGACATCAGGGATGACAGAAGAAGGGCCAAAATCGGCCTCGCCGCTGTCATTCGCCTGTTACGTCGATTCATGACTGCTGATTTCACCACCGGGCACTGAACGACACAACGGCAAAGGCCCGAGCCATCACAAATGCTCGACTCTACATGTTGTCGAGACCGCGTTTCAGCAGGTTGCGCGCGATAATCAGGCGTTGAATCTCGCTCGTGCCTTCCCAGATCCTGTCGACCCGCAGCTCGCGAAAAAACCGCTCGGCTACGTTTTCGCGCATATACCCGCGGCCACCGAACACCTGGACGGCACGGTCGGCAACCCGGTTGGCCATTTCAGAAACGAATAGCTTTACCATGGAACAGCGATTGTGCAGGGCCTTGAGGTCCTCACCACGATCGCTCGCCGCGGCCGCCTCGTAGGTCATCAACCGAGAAGCCCACAGTTCCGTCGCACTATCGGCCAGCATGAACTGAATGGCCTGCTTTTCCGAGAGCGACGCGCCATCGACGATTCGCCCGTTGGCGAATCGCGTTGCTTCTTCGATAAGCCGCGCCGCGGCGCCGCAACATCGCGCACCGATCATGAGCCGCTCGTGACGAAACCAGCTATGGGTAAAGGCCATGCCGTCACCCGGTTTGCCGACGCGCCTCTCTAGAGGGACCTCGACATCAGTGAATCGATACGTCGGATGGTGCGCCGCATAGCTGTGACTGAATTTCGGGGTCGCAATCACCTCGACGCCGTCGCTGCCCTGATCGACCAGGAACAGAGCCTCATCGTCTTCTTCGGGCAATTTTGCCTGGAACCAGAAAAAATCGGCCAGGTTTCCACTGGTCACGTACCATTTCTCACCATTCAGTAAGTAATTGTCGCCACTCTGGACAGCCGTCGCCTCGATTGCGGCGACGTCGGATCCCGGCCCCGACTCCGTGATCGCGTAGCAGTCCTTCAATTCGCCTCGCATCATCGGCAGTATGAAGTTTTCTATTTGCTGCTCACTGCAAGCCTCGAACATCCATGTCTGCGGTTCCGGGAAACACCAGGAAAGGGCATTCGTCACGCGACCCAGTTGCTCCCAGATCGCAACCTGTTCGACCAATGGCAATTCGAGCCCGCCGTATGCCTTCGGAACGTCAATGGCCGTGAAGCCGAGATCAATTGCGCGTTGCTTGTTCCGGCGCGTGATCTCGTCCGGCAAAACGCCGTCGCTCAGTTCGGCCTCGACTTCATGTGGTTGCAGATACTCGTCCGCATACGCCCGCGCAATTGCTTGCCACTTGACGGCGCTGTCACTTAATTCGATTCTCACGCTGGTTCTCTTTATGGTAGTGTTTGGGGAACACGGCTCGCAAATAACTTTCGATCGATCTCATCGCTGCAGCCCGGTCGAAAGATTTCGGATTGATCAGGAACGAGAGCCAGAAACCTTCCGTCAGTGACGTGAGGGCACCTGATACGTCTCCTGCGTCGACGCCA
>JABAOH010036802.1_pt2 | contig 25700 bp, 15 predicted proteins | sample 7062181 | NCBI WGS metagenome assembly JABAOH01 (sample SAMN14538630, study PRJNA623070) | marine sediment metagenome | biome: marine biome [ENVO:00000428]; feature: marine pelagic biome [ENVO:01000023]; material: deep marine sediment [ENVO:00002113]; isolation source: pool of 5 deep marine... | reverse complement strand
TTGGGCGATGCGGCCGCTGCGGCAGCAGCCGCCGCGGCGGTGGCCCGGCAGGCAGGCTGAGGCTGCGCAGGACGAGAAACTTGACCCCGATGCGGGCGCACTCCATACTCTTGGCTACCGCGGGCCCTGGGAGCGAGCGGTCGCTCGCGGGCCGCACGAGGAAGGAATCATGACCATCATCACCGGCATCGTCATCGTTCTCCACGTGATCGTGTCCTTGCTCTTGGTGGTGCTGATCTTGCTGCACGCCGGCCGGGGCGGGGGCTTGTCGGATATGTTCGGCGGCGGCATGGGACCGGTCGGCCTGGGAGGCTCGACCGTGGTGGAGAGGAACCTCGACCGCATCACCGTGGCAACCGCGCTCGTGTTTGCGGTCACGACGCTGGCGCTCTCTTGGCTGATCGGGCGCTGATCCAGCCAGAGGGCCCTTGCCACCCGAGGAGCGGATGACCTCTGACAGCCTGCCCAGGTTCCTGCGCACCTGGGGATTCGTCATGCTGGTGGTGGCCGGTTTGGTCGTGCTCGCGGTGCGGTTCGTCCCCACTCCGTTCCAGCCGGAAGTGGAGCCCACGGCGGTGGTCACCACCACAGAACCGACCACGACGACCACCACCGAGTACGTTCCTCCTCCGCCGCCCCGGGGCGGTGAGGTGACGATCGGGATGGTGGGGGAGCCGGAGTCGCTCAATCCGTTCCTCAGTGCCGGCGCCAACGCCACGCTCGCCCTGGTGGGTGGGGCTACCTGGGCGGGTGCCGTTGAGCTCGACGGCGTCTCTCTCGATCCGGTACCCGTGCTGCTGGAGGAACTGCCCACGGTGGCGAACGGTGGGCTCACGCTCAACGACGACGGCACCCTGACGGTGGTCTACAGCATCCGGGCCGAGGCGGTGTGGGAGGACGGAAGCCCGGTTACCGGCGCCGACTTCGAGTTCACCTACCTGCTACTGACCGATGGCTCGCTACCCATCAGAGCCGCCCTGCGGGACCAGTACAGCCTCATCATCGCCGATTCCGTGGAGGCCGACGAGAAGACGTTCACCTTCACGCTTCGGCAACCCACCATCGACTACTTGGGCCTGTTCTCCATCGTGGCTCCTCGCAGCCAGGTGGGGGAGTCCGACTTCGCAGAGGATTGGAACGACCGCATGTGGATGGCGGCGGGGCCGTTCCGGTTCGCCGAGTGGGTGCCTGGCGAGTCGATTCGCTTCGTGCGCAATCCCAACTACTGGGAGTCTGATCCCCCGAGCGGCGCTCAACTCCCCAATCTCGACGGCATCACCTTCGCAGTGACCTTCGACGAGGGGGAGCTGGTGGAGCGGTTCCGTGCCGGAGAGATCGACGTAGCGGCTCTGCCGGGGGACCCGGCGCTAATGGCCGAGCTGGAGGACTTGCCGGGTGTCGACGTGCAGGTCCGCTACGGCCCGGAGTGGGAGCACCTCAACTTCCAATATGGGCCGGGGCGACTGGAGCGAAACCCGCTATCGCTCAACGAGTACCTCGACTTCCGCCGCGCCGTTGCTCACTTGGTGGACCGGGCGGCGATCGCCGAACAGCTGGGTGGAGTGCGAGGGATGCCGCTCGATTCCATCGTGGGTATGTCGTGGCCGGGCGCGGCCAGCGACGCCTGGTCGGTGTACGAGCGGGACGTGGAAGCGGCCGCCGGTCTGCTGGAGGAACTCCGGGAAGAGCTCGGCGAGGCTCAGACCGCCGGGCCCGCCCAGGTGGTGTTCTCGTCGACGAACAGCTTGGAGAGACAGACCGTGGCCGGTTTGCTGCTGGGGATGTTCGCCGAGGCGGGGATCGAGCTGGATGTTCAGCTGGAAGACACCGGCTTCTTCTTCCGGGACACCGTCAACCCGGGCCTCTGGGACGTGGGAGAGTGGGCGTGGCTGGCAGAACCGGGACCGGCGGGAGCGGTGCACGACCTGCAGAGCTGGTTCGTCGACCTGCCGGCAGACGACGGATTCAACTTCTACTCCTGGGGTACCGCCGACTCGTCGGTGCAGGGCGAGGAGGTCGACCGTCTCCGAGAGCTGCTGATGGGGCTCGACGAGGTGGTCGACTTGGAGGAGCTGAAGCGCCGCCTGACGGAGGTGGAGACTCTCCTCGCCGAGCAGGTGGTGGTGCTGCCCCTCTACCCGATCCTCAACCCGGGCGCGGTGTGGACCGAGCGGGTGATGGGGTACCAGCATTCCACTGCTCCCGGAGGCGACCTGTGGAATGTCGAGGAGTGGTTCCAACCCCGCGCGCTGGCCCTCGGGCCGGGAGCGGCGGTGGCGGTATACTCCGGGTCTGACTGACGCCGCACGTCGGAGTGGCGGAATTGGCAGACGCGCTAGGTTGAGGGCCTAGTGCCCTAATAGGGCGTGGGGGTTCAAGTCCCCCCTCCGACACGAACCTTTAGCCCACGCGGCGCCATGCGAACCGAGACGCTGCCTTCGGGGTCGTGAGCAGCGCCCATCCGGAACCAGGCTACAGAGGCAAGTGGCAGCCTCGCTGCCTGGGGTTTGCCTGTACTGCGATCTACTGCGATGTACTGCGATGTCACGGACAGCTTCAGCGGCATCGCCCGCAACCGCCCCTTCAGGACACACGCACCTGCAACAAGTTGCCTGGTGTCTACATGCTCTCGGTGATCTAGCGGGTCTCACCGTCTACCGTTGAACCAGGAACGGCAGTGGCGAGGGCATGCCATGAGCCATCAGGGATCCGCGAGGGGCGGTGGGCCGCAGCGACCTTGGGTTGTAGTCCGGGAAGCCTTCTGCCGGGCCCGAGCCGCACTCCTTTTCTTCGCGATCGCCGCCTTCTTGCTGGCTGGCTCGACGGCCGCTGCTCAAGACCGTGCCACGGTGCTCGTTACTGAGGTCGATGGTTCGATAACGCCGGTCATCGCCGACCTTCTGGAAGACGGGATTCGCACCGCCGAGGAGAATGGGCACTCCGCCTTCGTTGTGGAGCTGGACACCCCTGGTGGCCTCGACGCGTCTATGCGGGATATCGTCCAGGACTTCTTTGGCGCCAAAGTGCCTGTCGTCGTGTACGTGGCGCCGTCTGGTGCGAGAGCTGCGTCGGCGGGGACGTTCATCACGATGGCCGCTCATGTGGCTGCGATGGCGCCCGGCACGACTATCGGAGCCGCCACCCCGGTGGACCTACAGGGTGGTGAGATCAGCGACAAGATCATCAATGACGCCGTCTCTTTTGCCCGGTCGGTCGCAGGATTCCGTGACCGCAACGTCGAATTCGCAGTCGACGCAGTCCGCGAGGGGCGTTCGATAACTGCTGACGAGGCGGTGCAGCTAGGCGTTGTGGATCTGGTAGTCCGCGATTCGAACACGCTGCTGGAGATGATCGACGGACGAACGGTGATAGTGGCGGACGGCAGCGAGGTCACTCTCCAAACCGGGGGCGCAGGAATCGAGACTTACGACCCGGGCTTCTTCCGCAACGTTCTGCGGCTCCTGGCTGATCCCAACCTGGCGTTTCTGTTCATCTCGCTCGGCACCCTGGCCGTCGTTTACGAGGTCGCCAACCCGGGACTAGGGCTGGCTGGGATCATCGGCGTGATCCTGCTGATTCTGGGTTTCTTCTCCCTCGCGGTGTTGCCCGTCAACGCTGCGGGGGCGGCGCTGCTGATCCTGGCCGCAGGGCTCTTTGTAGGCGAACTGTTTGTTCCCGGCATTGGTGTCCTCGGCGCTGGTGGGACTATCGCGCTCCTGCTGGGCGGGCTGTTCCTCTTCGAAGGCCCTTTCGGAGTCAGTCCGGCCGTGCTGTGGCCCGTCGCCCTGGTCGTCGGGGCGGGTGTGCTCCTCGCTGCGCGCTTGACCTGGCGCGCCCGGCGGGCGCCCAGCGCTTCCGGTCTAGAAGCACTGATCGGTCGAGAGGCGGTTGTCCGCGTTGCCGATGGCCTGTCCGGAGAGGCCTTCGTTGAGGGTGCGTGGTGGCGGGTCAGAAGCCGGAGTGGGCACCTCACTGAGGGTCAAACCGTCACCGTGGTTGCTACCGAAGGACTGGAGCTAATCGTCGACACTGAGGAGGGAGCGTCATGAGCGATGCAATGGTCGGCCTCGTCGTTGCCCTGGTGGTGGCACTGGTCATATTCATCTCTGCCATCCGGATAGTCAGGGAGTACGAACGCGGGGTGGTTTTCCGACTTGGACGGGTGATTGGAGCAAAGGGTCCAGGACTGTTCTTCATCATCCCGATCGTGGATCGGATGGTGCGGGTCAGCCTTCGGACCAGGACCTTGGACATCCCACCCCAGGCCATCATCACCAAGGACAACGTGACGGTTCGGGTGAACGCCGTGGCGTATTTCAACGCGGTCGACGCGGTAAAGGCTGTGATAGCCATCGAGGATTTCATCTTCGGGACCGGCCAGGTGGCTCAGACGACCCTGCGTAGCATCATTGGGCAAGCCGAACTCGACGACCTGCTCATCAAGCGAGACGAGATCAACCAGCGCCTCCAGCAGATCATCGATCGGCTCACCGACCCGTGGGGCGTGAAGGTGACCCTGGTGGAAATTAAAGACGTCGAGCTGCCCGAGGCTATGCGCCGCGCTATGGCGCGCCAGGCTGAGTCAGAACGAGAGCGGCGGGCCAAGGTGATTCACGCCCGCGGGGAGCGGGAAGCGGCCCAGGAACTGGGGGAGGCGGCCGCCGTCCTGGAGACACATCCGGCAGCCCTGCAGCTCCGCGTGCTCTCCACCATGACCGACGTCGCGGCTGAGAAGAACTCCACGCTCATCTTCCCGCTGCCGGTGGAGGTCCTGCGTTGGGTGGAAGCATCGACAGGAGGGCGTCAGTCCTGACGTGTTGAGAAGCGTGCCGGCGATCGACGGGAGCAGGGGGCAGACATCTCTCGACGCTTGACCGCAGGGTGTGGGCGGCCACGCTCGGCGAGCATGCTCCCTATCTCGTACGGGCGAGCAGTTGGGTGGCGGTCTCGATGTGGGGGATGGGCTGCACGAAACGGCTGAGGGCCGGCGCGGTACTTCAGTGAAGCCTTGGTCTCGCAGGACAAGGAAGACCGGCTGGGAACGATCGCGCTGGCGACCTGCGCCCTTGCCGTCTGGCACGTGAAAGACCGCGAGTGGGCCCGGGCCATCATCTCTGCGTTCGAGCCCGTCGCCGAGCTCGCCTGTGGTGTGCCGTGGACACCCCTACCGGCCGGCCACTTCTTCTCGGGGCTGATGCACACCTTGCTCGAAGACTCAACGGCCGCCGACGAGGCATTCACTGCTGGGCAAGTTGTTCACGAGCGGCTGCGGGCTCCCGTCTTCACAGCAATGACCAACGCCGCGCACGGTCGGGCTCTGGCAGATGTCGAGCCCTCGGTCTCCGGCGAGCTGATTGCCAAGGCCCTCGACACCGCCACCGTCCTCGGGCTCCGCGGAGTGCAGCAGCTCACAGGCCGCGACCACACCGCGACCACATGAGGACCACAGATGACCGGTGATGATCGGTGACAACCGGTGATGAGAATCCGACCAAGGCTGAATGTTCGGTGGTAACCGTTGATGACCGCTGGGGTGGGTGTTGCGTTCACACGGCAGCGATCGCCTTCACGTCTCGATCGAGAACGACGTTGCCAGCACGGCCGCCCTTGTGGTCGCTTGGAAGATCGCTTCTCCGACCGCGACGTGCCGCCGATGCGGGTCAGTCAGGGGGACGGGCGGCTAGGGCGACCGCGTCGTCGATGCTGAGCTGTGTGCCGTCTGCGAACGCTTCCTGCAACGACTCGGCGTCCAGCTCCGTTGCGAGCCTGGCGCGAAGCGAGTCACGTCGGTGCTGGTCGGATGGTGTCCCTGGGGTTCCGAGCCGTTCTCGGAGCGCGTCGGAGGCCGCTAGGAGGCGAGTAGCGCGCGCTGGTTCTCCTCTTGCTAGCGCCCCTTTGGCGCTGAACTCGAGATGGTGCGCTAGGCAGTACTTGTTGCCGAGTTCGTGGAGGGCGAGTGTTCCTTCCGAGAGGGTCTTCTGAGCGCGTTTCCAGTCACCGCGGAGTAGGTGTGCGTAGGAGAGCGAAGCGAGCCCGTGGGCAAGGAAGTTTCGATCGCCAAGGTGGCGGGCGCCACCAACGATCCGCTCCAGGCCCTCGACGAGGGCATCGGGGTCGTCTCTTGGCTTGGCTGTTCCTTGTTCGATGCGGGCTAGGGAGATCGAGGCTAGTAGCCAGCCCACGAATCCGAGTCCTGCTTCGACGCCGGAGGAAACGAAGTGACCTCCTGCTTCCTTCAGATACCTCTGTGCCTTCTCAGGGCGTTCATCGAGAAACTCGATGAGGCCCAGGTATGCGTTTCCCCACCCTAGAAGTGTTCCCGACTCGACTTGCTCGGCCAGTTTCAGCACCTGGCCGAGTAGCAGCCGGCCTCGGTCCAAGCGCCCCAGTTCCCATGAGTACTGCGCGGCTGCGAGCAGCAGCCGGATGTAGATCCTCGGCTCGCTCCCCTTCCCGGCTTCGATCAGGCGCGGCAGCCAGCGCTCCCAGTCTTGAATGTGGGAGTGCAGGAACCAGAACCAACAGAGCGAACCAGTGATCGAGACGCACGTCTCAACGTGACTCGCTTCGAAGGCCCGATCGAGAGCCACTCGGAGGTTGTCATGCTCGGCTTCGACTCGATCGAGCCACTCGAGCTGGTCGCGGCCCCGCACTTTGGGCTCGGCGGTACGGCCGAACTGGTCGAACCACAGCCAGTGCCTTTCAACAGTCTCGGCCGTCGCCCCTTCATCTTCCAGCTTTTCCTCTGCGTACTGGCGGAGCGGCTCGAGCAAGCGGTAGCGCATGCCGCTCGGAGTGGGATCAGCAGTGAGCATCGACTTGGCGACCAATCCATCCAGCAGGTCGAGTACCGCTTCTTCGCTCGGCTCACCGCACACCGACTGGACGGCCTCGACGGTTGCCCCACCGCGAAACACCGACAACCTACAGAACAGTTCCCGTTCGCGGACTTCTAGAAGCTCGTAGCTCCAATCGAGAGCAGTCCGCATGGCCCGGTGCCGCTCGTCCACCGCGCTGTAACCGCTGAGCACGCCAAGCTGCTCGCCGACTCGTGCGGCGATCTGATCGACGGTGAGCACCCGTGTTCGGGCGGCCGCTAGCTCCAAGGCCAACGGGATCCCCTCCAGGTCCGAGCAGATGGTGGCGACCGGCCCCATCGTGTCGGCGTCAACCTCGAAACCCACTACGACCGACTGCGCCCGCTCCGTGAAGAGGCGGACTGCCTCGTAATCGAGAAGTCGTTGGGGTGTGTCCGGGAGCTCCTGCGGGTATGGCAGCGGCTGAACCAATTCCGCTCGTTCCCCCGGCAATCCGAGAGCCTCCCTGCTGGTGGCCAACACTCGCAAGCGCTCACAGCTCCGCAGCAGTGCCCCAGCTGTCTCGGCTACGGCTTCGATGACATGCTCGCAATTGTCCAAGACGAGCAGCATCTCCCGGTCGGCTAGCCGCTCTTGGAGAGTGTCGAGGACCGCCCGGTCCGGCTGTGCCTCGACGCCGACCGTCGCTGCCACAGTAGGGCCCACTAGGCCCGAGTCACCGAGGGGTGCCAGCTCTACCAGCCAGACGCCGTCTGCGAACCGGTCCACGAGCCCGGCTGCGACTTCGAGGCTCAGCCGTGTCTTTCCGGTCCCTCCCACACCTGTCAGCGTCACCAGACGGAACTGCTCCAACAGTCCCATCACCCGACTGACATGTCCCTGGCGGCCGACAAAGCTCCCCAACAATGATGGAAGATTGTTGAGATGCGCGTCCAAGCTGGCAAGTGGAGGGAACTCCCGGCGCAGTCTTGGATGAGCGATCTGGAAGACACGCTCTGGACGCCCAAGATCCCTCAGCCTGTGCTCGCCGAGATCGAGAAGGCTCGCTTCGGCGGGCAGCAGGTCACTGACAACCTCTCGGGTGGCAGCCGACGCGAGCACTTGGCCGCCGTGGGAGAGCGCGAGTAGCCGAGCCACACGGTTGAGTGGAGGACCGAAGTAATCCCCGTTCCTCTCACTCGCCTCGCCAGTATGTAAGGCCATGCGCACCTTGAGTTGCCCGACACCTGCGAACTCCTCACCTTGGAAGGCGATCTGTGCGGTGACGGCGGCCAGCAAGGCGTGGTCGGCCCGGGGGAACACAGCAAGGACCCCATCGCCTGTGCTCTTGATTATGTGCCCGCCGGCGTCCTCGACGTGAACGCGAACGATCTCGTCGTGCCGGGCGAGCGCCTCCCGCATCGCCTCCGGGTGCTGCTCCCATAGCCGCGTCGAGCCTTCAATGTCGGTGAACAGAAATGTGACCGTGCCGGTCGGCAAGTCGGACATATACCAAAATGTAGTGGCCGCGGGCACAGCCTGCCCGTCCGCAAGGCGCGACAGCAGCTGTGGTGCGGTGCCCTCCATCTCGGCGCCCGCCCGCCGTCACGGTTGGTTGGTTACCATCGCTGTAGACCGCGAAGGAGCTTGCGGTGGCGCGGCTGAGGCAGTCCGACAAGACCGAGGCCCTGAAGAAGATCCCACTGTTCGAAGGCCTTTCGAAGAAGGAGCTTGTCTTCCTCGCACGCCTCGTGACCGAGGCGCACTTTCAGAAGGGGACGGTGCTCGCGAAACAAGGCGTCCTCGGGCGAGAAGCTATGGTCATCATGTCCGGTACGGCCGTCGTGCACCGCAATAACCGCAAGGTGGCGGAACTGGGACCCGGCGACGTCTTGGGCGAGATGAGCCTGGTCAACCGTGTGCCCCGCAACGCCACCGTTACGGCAACTTCGGACGTAACCGTCCTCGTGATGGATTCGCGGGAGTTCTCGTCCGTGCTCGACTCGAACCCGAAGGTTTCCGTCAAGCTCCTCAAGACCGTGGCGGCCCGTCTCGTCGAGAACCAAGGCGGCACGATCTGAACACAGCGGCCGGCACGGTCCCAAGGGCGGGAAAGTGTGCGGCGGGGATCGCTGTCTCAGAAGATCTGGGGATCCGATCCAGTGCCGACCTCAAGCGTAGGTCCGGTCGTCGGGGGCTTCTCCGTCCGGTCCATGGAGAAGCCCCCACGGGCGGCAACGGCTGCCCACCGGTAGTCAGTCGCAACCTCTCGACCTCCGATGCGCCGATGGCGGTGAGGCGGGCGGCTTCGTACACCCGATCACACGACGACCCCTCTCCCAACTCGGTCCTCCAACCGGGAATCCTCCCCGAGACGGTTGATGGAGCGACAGCTTCTGCTCGACCTTCGCCACCCTTCCTTTGACCTTTCCTTGACGAATCCTGGACCGGTTCTTGGCGGTCCTGGTGAAGCGTGTAGCTCATCCACCGGACGGCCCGGTTGATCGAGGAAAGGAGTCACACGTGCCGAGGACCACGATTCGCTGGCGGATCGTGCCGCTGCTGGCCGCATGCTCGGTGTTGTGGGGAACGGCGACGGCAGGGGCAACTCACGTGCCCCAAGAGCTCGCGGAGGCGGGTTATTCCCTGGCGGTTCTGGAGCGTCTCCCTGCAGAGGACATCGCCGAGATCGTTCGGACGTTGCCGCCACCCAGCTGCGCCCCCACGGCCGCCACCAACCCGTGCTGAGAAAGAAGGGAAGAACGATGCATCCCTTGATCGAGATACAGCGTGCCAACGCTCACATCGAGGACCTGGCCCGCGCAACCCAGAGGCGAGCCGATGCGCCGATAACCCCGCGTCGCTCGCGGGGGAAGGCCTTGCGCGTCAAGGATTGGATATGGGCGGTCCTGCGGCGCCGGCCGTCGGCTCAGCCGCGGTGAGCCGTTGGAAAGCCCGGATCGTCGCTCTCACGCGGCGATCCGGGTCTTTTTGCAGCTTCTTGACAGGCCACAGGCAGGATCGTGTGATGAATTATCAGCCACGGACCGCCAGGGCCGCGTACGTTTTGGAGGTGGAGTTTCGGGTTCTCGGTCCCATCGAGGTAGTCCGCGACGAGGCACCGCTGGCGTTGGGAGGGCCGAAGCAGCGGGCCGTGTTGGCGTTGTTGATCGCCTCGGCAGGCCGCCCGGTATCAGTCGATGCGCTCATCGAGGGCGTGTACGGCGACGACGCCTCCCCTGGGTCGCGTCGCACTATCCACACCTACGTGTCGAATCTCCGTCGCGAGGTGGGGGATGTGATCACCCGGACGGGTAGCGGGTACACGCTGCAAGCGGACAAGATCGACGCCCGTGATTTCGAGCAGCTCTACCGGTCGGCAAGCGGACGGCTGGCAGCGGACCCGGAAGGCGCGGCCCTTGAGTTGCGAGCGGCGCTGGCGTTGTGGCGGGGTCACGCCTACTCCGATGTCGACGGGCGGACGGCGCTCGACGGGGAGATCGCCCGTTTGGAGGAGATGCGATTGTCGGCGCTGGAGGCGCGCATCGACTCCGACCTGGCACTCGGGTTGCACCGGGACTTGATCGGCGAGCTGGAAGCGCTCACCGCCGAGCATCCCCTGCGGGAGGGTTTCCGGGCGCAACAGATGCTCGCTCTTTATCGGTCGGGAAGGCAAAGCGAGGCGCTGCGAGCGTACGGACGGGCGCGCAGCGTCTTGGTCGAGGAACTGGGGATCGACCCGTCGCCTGAACTGCAAGACCTCGAGGCCGCCATCCTTGCCCAGGATCCCAAGCTCGATGTGCGGGTCAAAGCAACGGTCGAGCGGCGGGCGGTTCTGGCCGCAGAGCTGGACGACGCATTCCGCCTCGCCTCCCCGGCCGACCGGGATGCGGCGCTGTCTCGCCGCGACGCAGTATTGGGGAGGGAAGCGGCGCAGGCAGGGGGTGAGCTGGTCGATGTCCGTGGGGGTGCTGCCTACGCGACGTTTCCGAATGTTGCCACGGCACTGGCTGCCGCGCAGCGGCTGGCCGCCGAACCGCTGCGATTGGCAGTCGAATACGGGGATATGGAGATCGGCGCCGGCGGGGTAACCGGCCCGCCGATCATAAGAGCGCTGCGGCTGGCCGCGGTTGGGCACCTCAGGCAGGTGCTCGTATCGGCGGAGGCCCATACCGCTCTGACGGCCTCTGATGAGACCGGATGGGCGGTCAAGTCGCTGGGACGGCATCGCATTCGAGGAGTGGACGGTGAGATCCAGGTGTTCCAGCTGCTCACCAGCGGGGCGGCAGCGGACTTCCCGCCGCTGCTCCTCGACCGGCTTCCTCCGCCGCTACCGCTCCCGGCTGGGGCGACCGCCATGTCAGGCTTCGAGCTTCGCCAGGAGATCGGTGGGGGTGTGGTCGGCGTGGTCCACCGCGCCTACCAGGCGTCGGTCGGTCGGGAGGTGGCCGTGCGGGTCGTCCGGCCCGAGCTGGTGGGGGACGGACGGTTCATTCGCCGTTTCGAAGCGGAAGCGCATCGCATCGCCGCCCTCGAGCATCCTCATTTGGTGCCCTTGGTGGATTACTGGAGAGAACCGCAGGCGGCCTTCCTAGTCCACCGGTTGATGCGCGGCGGGGATCTGCGGGCCCGAACCGCCCAAGGGCCGTTCTCACAGGAGGAGTCGCTGGCCACCCTGGAGCGGGTCGGTTCGGCGCTGGCAGGGGCGCACGCGATGGGGATGGCACACGGGCGAGTGCGACCCGAGAACATCCTCTTCGATGACGCCGGCCACCCGTATCTGGCGGACCTGGGTTTGGCGGCGATCTTCCACGACCTGGTGCACTTCCCCGCCGACGCTTACACGGCTCCCGAACTGATCGGCGGACGCCCCACCCCAGCGGGCGACGTTCACGCTCTCGGAGTGCTGGCCGCCGAGCTGTTGTCGGGACGGGCGCTGCCTGTCGACGGTGGGTTGCCTCAGACGGGAACAGATATCGATCACGTGGTGGCCCGGGCCACCCACCCGCATCCCGCGGAGCGGCCAACCGTGGAACGGCTGCTCGAGGAGCTGCGGTCGGCCATCAGTCCGGATAGTCCCGCCTTCCGTCGCGACGTGCGCAACCCCTACAAGGGGCTGGCCGCCTTTCGCGAGTCCGACGCCGGCGACTTCTTCGGACGGGGCGCACTCACCGCAGAACTGGTAGAAGCGGTCGGAGCTTCACAGCTCACCCTGGTGGTGGGCCCGTCCGGGATCGGCAAGTCATCCGTCGTGCGGGCAGGGTTGTTGCCCGCCCTGCGCGCCGGCGGGGTGGCCGGCGCCGAGCGTTGGATCATCACCGACATGTTCCCCGGTGCTCGCCCGTTCAACGAGCTGGAGGCCGCACTCGAGAGGGTGGCATTGAGCCCGGCCGCCGAGCAGATCGAAGCGGTACGGACCGGGGCCGCCGGATTGGCGGACGCCGTCCAACGGTTGCTCCCGGATGGCGCTGTGCTGCTGCTGGTGGTCGACCAGTTCGAAGAGCTGTTCACCCAAGTCACCGACGAGGAGACCCGCCGGCAGTTCTTGTCGATGCTGACCGGGGTAGCAGTCGACGAGACCGCACCGGTGCGGGTCGTTGCCACCTTGCGGGCCGACTTCTACGACCGTCCGCTCCGCTACGCCGAGTTTGGTGAGTTGGCAGCCAAGTCCGCGGTGGCCGTCCATGCCCCATCTAACGACGAATTGGAAGAGGTCATCCGCGGGCCGGCGAGCCGAGTGGGCGCCGGGGTCACCGACGGATTGGTAGCGGCGCTGGTGGCCGGTTCCGAGCACCAGCCGGGTGCTCTTCCTCTGCTCCAGCACGCTCTCACCGAACTGTTCGAAGCACGGGAGGCGGACCTTCTCGACATTGGGCCGTACCAGGCGACCGGTGGGCTGGCGGGCTCGATCGGACGGCGAGCCGAGCAGATCTTTCTTGGGTTCTCGCCCGAAGAACGGCAGCTCGCCAGGGAGGTGTTTCTCCGGTTGGTTACGGTCGACGAAGAGACCGAAGACACCCGCCGGCGGGTACGGCACACCGAACTCGAGCACCTGCCGGCCCCGGAAGGGACACTCGAGCGGGTACTGGACGCGTTCGGGCGCCACCGACTGTTGGTCTTCGACCGCGACGCCGCCACTCGCGGACCTACCGTCGAGATTGCCCACGAGGCGCTACTGCAGCATTGGGACCGGCTGCGGGGCTGGATCGACGAAGTACGCGACGACCTCCTGATGCGTCGCCGCGTGGAAATCGCCACCCGCGACTGGGTCGACTCCGGGGCCGAAGCCAGCTACCTGCTCGGCGGCGGCCGCCTCGAACGAGCCGAAGCATGGCGGGATGGATCGGGGATACACGTCACCGACGAAGAGGACGAGTTTCTCGCCGAAAGCCGCCGTGTCTTCGACCTGGCCCGTGCCCGGCGGCGCCGCCTCCGCCGCCGCGTGACCACCGCACTGTCGGTCGCCCTCGCCCTGGCGATCGGGTTGGGGGCCTTCGCCTGGATACAGCGCGGGATCGCCGCGCGCGAGACCATCTCCGCCCGAGTGCAAGACCTCACCACCCAGGCGCAAGTGGCCATCGAAGAAGACCCCGACCTCGCCATCCTCCTGGCCCTGGAAGCCTTCGAGCTGTCGAAGCAACTGGGCGGCGGGCAGGTCCCCGGTGAGGTGATGGCCGCGTTGCAGACCACCACCCAGGCTTCGCGGCTGATTGCGAGGTTGCCCTTTGGGCGTGTCGCACAGGCAATGAGCCCGGATGGCCGACTCCTCGCTGTCGATCATCCCGTCGACCGAGCACAGCTCGTCCTACTGGACACGGCTACTTTCGAGGAGTATTCGACCATCACGGCGCAGGGTCCCGTTTCTGGCATCGCGTTCGAGCCGGGCAACGAGACGATTGCGGTCGCGTACTACGACAACTACGCCGAGTGGTCGCCTGATCAACTGGCGGCCCTTCCCGGCGTGTCTCTCTATGAGGCGGCGAGTCGTGGGTGGCGGGGCGATCTCGACGTGCCGTGTTGTTACCAGACGGTAGCGTTCAGCGGCGATGGCGAATACCTCCTGCTCACCGGGAGCGATACCGAACCCGCCATCATCATCGACATACGAGGCAACATCGTATGGACGTTTCCCGTTCCCCCGGAAGTCGCAGACGTCGATTGGGTTCCCGGCACCAACACTGTAGTGGTCGCCATGGAGGACGCCGTGTCGTTCCTGTCGGTTCCCGACATGGTCGAGACGCAACGGTTCGACGATTGGGAGTTGGTACCCAGCCCTTGGGTGAAGCCCCATCCCAACGGGGAAATGGTGGCGTTCATATCGGATACCACCCAGGAGGTTCGGATCTGGTCCAGCACTGATCCAGCCCCAGTGACGGTCCCGGTCGCCGGCGCCCAGAGTGCAGTGTTCGACGAGGCCGGCGAACGCTTGGCGATGGTGGGCAACTCGGACGAGATCCTGGTCCGCTCGTTGCGCACAGGTGACACGCTGGCACTACCCGGCAACGGAAGCGGCGTGTGGAGGGCCGCCTTTGACCCCGCCGGAGAGAGACTCTTCGCAACCTCGCTCGATGGGGAAACCCTGGTCTGGGACGTGACTTCCGACGGCGTACCCGACCTCGGCAACATCCAAACGGCGGGAGACTTATTCGCAGTCGGGCCATGGTTGACCGGCGATGAGATCCTGGTGGCTGGTGGGACGGCGTCCGGCGAAGCATTCTTCCAGAGTCTGTCTGTAGGGACCGGCGAGGCGCATGAGGGTCTTCCGCGGTTGGCAACGGTGGGCCGGCGCCGCCCAGGCGTGGCGGCGGACGGCGCCCTCGTGTCCGGCTTGACCCCGACTTCAAATGAAGCCGTCGTGTTGGACGTCGATACGGGCGGCGAGGTCGCGAAGTTCGATTCCTGCGAGACGGTGGTGGGTCTGGACGGCTCGACCAAAGTTGCCGTCCTCAGCGCAGGGCCGGTTCCGTGTGAGGATGGGAGATCGTCACGAGTAGTCGACCTTGCTACCCGCCAGGTGGTGATCGACCTGGGGGCCGACCCCTCCTTGGCGCCGCCATGGGCCTCCCTTGGACCCGCCGGGACGGTCTCCGCCGGGGTCGTTGCGGTGAATCGCGGGTACCAGCGGATAGAACTCTATGACCTTGCGGGTGGGCGGCTACTGGGATCGGTGGAGGGTTCGGTCGCGTCATTCTTTCCTGTGTTCAGCGCAGACGGCGAGATCCTGGTGATCGGGACTCAATCGCCTGAAATGCTGATTGTCGATATGGTGGCAGTTGAGGCCGGGACGTCCGCCACCGACGCTCTCGAGCGGCTCCCGACTGGGCATCCCACCCAGCTCGCATTGTCCGGGCAAGCTCACTTGGTGACGACCCATGTTGGGCAACTGGTCCAGCTGTGGCACCGTGCAAGCCGCGAGCGGTGGTTTGAGCTTCCGATCTCAACGACGAACACTGCTTGGGCCTTCTTCTCCGAGTCAGACCGGTACCTCTACTACGAGGACACGAACGGCCTCCTCCGCCGTCTGCCGCTGGATCCCGTTGAGCTCGCCGACCTCGCCCGGTCTCGTGTCCAACGCGACTTCACCGTCGAGGAGTGCGAGCGGTTCCTCTACGACGCCGACTGTTCGGTGTTCGAAGAGGCGGGGTGACACGGCACCGGTACCGCGGCTACTCGCCCGTTACGGCATCAGCGATACCCCCACGCCTAACCAAGTGTCCTGGGCACGCAACCGCGGGGAGCTAGCAAGAGGATCGAACCTCGCCGCAGAGGCAACTACCGCTGGACCCCGTACGCCCGGCAACCGTGAAGGCACAAGACCGTCAGCGTGTACTCAGAGCGCCCGTCACCGCCGCAAGTATCACCCACCGGCCGTAGCGATCTCGATCGCCCCCCAGCGCTCTCGAACCGACGTCCGGAGATTGCGAAGCCAGCTGGAACGCAAGACCGTTGCCTACGCATGCGCAGAGAGCCCAGTGCACCCTTCCAGAAAGGGCTGGTTTCCGTTGCTAGTGGCAGTCATGCAGGAGGCAGCAGAGAAGATGGTCGCTGCGGTGATCCTTGATCCAACCGACTCAGGAACGTCTGTGTCTACTGACTGCCGAGTGTCTACCACCGTCTGTAGCTGCTGGGCCCCGTGAAACTCGAGACCCCGCAGTCAGCGCACTCAGCAGGTCACTCGCCTTCCGGCATACCTCACCGCTTGAGCCAATGAGTTGCATCCGGAACGTTCGCTGCAAGGCCCGGGGCGCACCGCCCCGAGAATCGCTGACCGACGTGGCGGATCACGGCGCTACAGGGAATTCGCCCGCTGGGAAGCCGCGTGGGGTCAGAGTTCGCGTCGCTCCTCCGACACTCGACTCAACTACCCGCGGCCGGGACTCGACGAGGCCGTTTCGGTGGTACGCGGCCGGCGGGATAGCGTCGCCCAGCGTGGGGCCCCCAGTTCCCCACGCCGCGCGACCTTACGGCTAGGCGTCGCTCGGGGTGGCCGGCTCTGCCTCGCCTGGGGTTCCCGCTCGGGAAGGCGCCGGGCTGCGTCCGCTCAGCAGCCGCCACAGCAACCAGAGCACCAGCGGCACCCACACGAAGGGGACGAGCACACCCGCGGCCAGCACCAGCAGCTGCGCCAGGCTCACCAGCAGCTCCCAGCTCGCCTGCAGTCCTTCCCCGAAGGTGGGGATGCCGCCCGGGTCCACGGCCTCGATGAAGATCGCCGCCGTGGTGGACACGGAACGGCGGGGGAGCGGATTCCCCCCCTCGTCGATCGGGGTGGCGGTCACCGTGGTCTGGGTGCGGTAGCTGCGGTCCGCCACGATCTCGCCGGCGAGGAGGATCGACTCGCCGGGCTCGATCTCCCCGGCCGGGTCACCGAACACCACGACGAGGTCGGCCGTGACGATATCCAACACCGGGTCGCGCAGCTCGAAGTCCCTGAGGAGCGTATCGCCGACGTTGGTGACCTCATAGCAGACCGTGAGTTCGCCGTCCTGATCGACGGTGAGCCCCTCATCTCCGGGACAGGAGAGCCCGTTGTCGTGGCCGGGATACGCCGAGACACCGAGGTCGACCGCCGGCCGGCTCTCGGCTTCGGTGAGGGTCAGGACGATCGTTGCCAGATCCACCTGGTTTTCGAGGGTGCGGAGCTGTCCCCGCAGCGTCTCGAGCTGGGTCTCTCGTTGCAGCAGCTCGTTCTCCAGCTCAACGATGGTCTTGACGTCGGCCGCCCCTTCCAGCAGGCTCCGCAGGCGCTCCACGCTGGCCGCGGCGGTGCGGATGCGGCTCTCCAGGTCGACGATCCGCTCGGTGACGTCATCGGCGGAGACGTTCTGGGTGCGGAGCTCGCCGATCGAGCCAAGACGATCCAGCGCGATCTGGAAGTCCTCAGGCAGCACCTTGAAGATCAGCACGCTGCGGTGCTCCGGGGCGCCCGCCGTCTGCTGACCGAACAAGAACCCACCCAGGCCCTGGATGAGACGGGTGGCTTCTTCCCCGGCGAGGGCCACATCGGTCACCGCCACCGTGAGGTCGGCGGTGAAGATGATGTCGCGGCCGGTGGGCTGGAAGATCACCGGTTCGATCCCTCCCGTCCCGAGCCGATGGTCGGGGGGCGGTTCAGCCTGCAAGCTGTCGCCGGCCGCCTCCAACGTGGTGGCGGTTTCACGCGCCGTGGGTGAAAACCGGCTGCCATCATCGGCGCTGGAGAAGGGCATGCCGGCGGGAGAAGCGGTGGTGTCGCTGGCCTCTTCATCACCGGGCGTACAGGCCGCGGCAAGCATCAGCAGTGCTGCGGCCACGATGGCCATGCTCCAACGGGACCGGCAGGTGTTCATGCGACCTCCTCGCTCGGTCGGCACCTTGGACGACGCGAACGGAATGTCGGGTTCCCGCAATCCCGAGCCGGCGCCGGGGAGGTCCCCTACCGCAGGCCGGCGAGCGCCAAGGCTCGCTGGGAACACGGTCTTCGCGGTGGCGCTTTGTCCACCGCAGGCGAAATGAGGCCTCGGGGGTGGGCTACGCGTAGCCTCGGTGACATGCCACCGGTTGTGACCGCCGCTCGTTTTCCAGCCGTGTCGCCCGGCGCCGGCCACTACGAGAGCTTCTATCTCAAGGCGTGCCGTCCCGACGCGCCGGTAGGGGTATGGATCCGCTACACGGTTCTCAAGCCGCCCGGGGCGGCACCGCGCGGCTCGCTGTGGTGCACCGTTTTCGAGGGTGACGGACCCCGTGCCGTTCAGGCTACGACCGAGGTCGTCGGCACCACTGAGGACTGCTACATCTATGTCGGCGAAGGCCGCTTCGAGCCGGGACGGGTGTACGGCGCGGCCACCAGCGGCGCGGCGCGAGCCGCGTGGGACCTCCGCTTCCAGGGTCCTGAGCAACCCTTGCACCACCTGCCGCGCCGCTGGATGTACCGCGCGCCGCTGCCGCGGACCAAGCTGCTGAGTCCCTATCCCGACGTGACGTTCGACGGGACCGTCGAGATCGGCGGACGTCGGCACCAGATCGACGGCTGGCGCGGGATGGTGGGGCACAACTGGGGAGCCGAGCACGCCGAGCGGTGGATCTGGCTGCACGGCTCCGGCTTCGACGGCCGGCCCGACGCATGGCTCGACGTCGCGATTGGGCGGCTACGCCTCGGACCGGCAACCACGCCGTGGATCGCCAACGGCGCCCTTTCCATTGGGGGAGTACGACACCGGCTGGGGGGCCTGGGGCCTGGTCGGCGTGGCCACGTTCGCGAGCGCCCCGAGCGTTGCGAGTTCCTCCTTCGGGGGAGCGGCATTCGGGTACGCGGCACCGTCGGCGCCCCGCGACATCGCTTTGTCGGGTGGATCTACTCCGACCCCGACGGGTCCCAGCACCACACAGTCAATTGCTCCATCGCCGACATGGAGCTGACGGTCGAGGGATCGATCACAGAGCGGCTGGTGGTCCGGCACGCGGCCGCTTATGAGCTCGGCATGCGGGAGACCGACCACGGCATCCCGGTCCAGCCGGCCGGAGATGGCTGAGGCCCGGCCGGGCACCCTTCTACAACGTAGCCATGTCCACGTTGTCGAAGTTGCGCCGGTAGAACGTCACGTACTCCACCTTGCGCTCCAAGGCCTCGATGACGGCGTGGCTGAAGTTGACGCCCTCGAACTTCTGCGCGCTCCCCAGTCCGCCCGGGCTGAAGACGTTGATCTCCATGAGCTTGTCGCCGACGATGTCGAGGCCGACCAGGAACATCCCGTCCTGCACCAGCTTGGGCCGCACCATCTCGGCCAGCCGCAGCATCTGCTCGTTGACCACTGCTTGGCGGAGCTTTCCTCCGGCGTGGATGTTGCTGCGCATGTCGTCGCCCGAGCGGACCCGTCGAAAGGCGGCGTACTTACCACGATGGCGCAGCGGAAGGCCGTTCATCATGAAGAGCCGCACGTCCCCGTCCTGCGCCTGCGGCAGATACTCCTGTGCAATCACGTAGCCGTCGCGGCTGACTGCGTCGATCATCTGGTTCAGGTTGGAGAGGTCGTCGGGCCTGACCAGGAACACGCTCTGGCCGCCCGATCCCTGCAGCGGCTTGAGGACGATGTTGCCTCCCTCCTCTGCGGCGAATTTCTTGATCTCGCCGAAATCGCGGGTAATCAGAGTGCGGGGCCGCACCTCCTCCGGGAAGTACTGGAAGTACATCTTGTTGGTCGCCTTGGCCAGTCCGTTGGGGTCGTTGAGCACGATGACGCCGTGCCGCATGGCCATCCGGCCGAAGATGATCCCCGCCGACTGTGCCCAGGCCCGTATCCCGGTGTCGGTGGACGGATCATTGCGGAGCATCAGTACGTCGAGGCCGTCGACTTTGATCCGCTCCTGGCGAGCCTTGGGACCGAGCAGGTCGCGTAGGAACACCTCGGACGACTTGTATTTCGGCTTGGGAACCGAGCGCGCCCGGGCGTTGATCGAATCGTCTGGGTCGAACGCGAGGTCGCCGGCCCCCATCACCCACGGCTCGTGACCGCGGTTGAGGGCGGCCATGGCCAAGCGCGTGGTGGTGTACCCCGGTTCTTCGGTGCGTACGTCGTTGACGACGAATCCGATTCTCATCGTGTCGACCCTTCGATCAATTGCCCGATCGATAGGCCCCGGCGAGCCGCATCGAGGCGGGCCGTCGCCTCGCCGCTCTCGAGGTAACGGGGCCGTAGAAGCGGCGCTTTCAGCACCCGTCGACGAAGCAGCTCCTCGATTACGCCTGCTTGATCGAGCGCCACTTTGCCGGCGAGAATAGTACTCAGGTCCCCGCCGTCGCCCAGGTAGTCGAGCACCGACGTCAACCCCCTCAGGTAGATGGCGTCCTTGACGAAACCCCCGCTCCGGTAGATCCGGGTCGCGACCATGAAGGCCATTCGCTTGCTGAACCCGTTGCCCGAGTTCAGCTCGCGGAAGGTCTCCAGGAAGGAGGCGCCGTCCACGAGCCAGCGGGAGGCCATGACCCGGGCCGCGAGGAGTCGCAGCCGGGCCGGCGACAGCCCACCCGTCAGGAATTCCGCGAACACGGCGAGCCCCTCTTGGAGCGCCTCGTAGCCCGCCAACCCGGAAGCCATCAGCCGCAGCGGCTGCTGCTGGCCGTTGACATACGTGACCAGGTGCGTTCCGATCTCATGTTGCAGCAGGGCCTCCACCCTCTTGGCGGGAAACCACATCCGCCTCCCCACGAGCAGATCGCCTCGGGACACCATCAGGCTGGAGACGTCCTCGCGCAACTCGACCGATGAGCCGAGTTCGGGATAGATCTGCCGGTAGTGCTCGAGCTCGGTGGCGGCGCGAGCGGCGAACTCGGTGGCGTCGATCCTGCGGCCCCTGCCCCCGTTTCTCGTGGTGGGCGGGATCCGGGTGATGATGTCTTGGGCCAGGTCGTAGAGGTCCTGGTCTACGTCGCCGTAGAGGACCAGGCCGTCGTGCAGAAAGGCAGGCGTCTCCCGTCCGGCCACCAAGCTGAGCTGGCGATCGAGCTGACGGCGCTGTTCGTGGAACAGGTGTGCGATCGTGGGATCTTCGACGGCCTCGATCGGGATGGAGTAGAGGCGGCGCTTGAGAAGGCTCGGGTCCAAGGGCAGTGGTCGGTAGAGGAAGGTCGGCGTCCGGTCGTAGCGATGCCGGCGGAAGTACGACCACGCCTGCTCGGTGTTGACCGGGGTGACGAGTAAGAGGAGATCAAAACTGGCACCCACCTCGGCCAGCTCGTGGTCCACCTCCCAGACCGCCTTCACCATGGCGCGCCGGCCGAGGGCGTGGTAGCTGCGCGGGCGGTGAGTGGTCTCGGTGCGGGCGAACTCGGAGAACGTCAGGCCGAGCGCCCGCCCCAGCTTGCGCTGTAGCTCGCGCCGTACCAGTGGGAACTCCGTGGCGCCGCCGGGCTCCTGATACAGAGGTCCCACCTCGATGCCGACGAGGTGGCATCCGATCTCAGCTGCCTCCTTGGGGCTCAACAAGGGGCGCATCCCCCGAGGAGCGGGGGTGGCTCCGGGATCGAGGGTCACCGCAGCGCTCTTTTTGAGGAGGGTGATCTTGCCGAGCTCGGCTTGGAGTCGCTTCACGTATCCCGCCGTCGCGCGGCGGCGCGGCACGGCGATCCGAAACCGCAACTCCTCGGCGTTCGTCGAGGGTTCCCCAGCACCCCCGGGGTGAGCATCGCTCCACAATTCGACGACGACGACGGCTCCGAAAGCTGCGGCGAGGCTGCGGCAGACCCCCACCGCCAACTCGTGGAGGCCGGAGCGGTGCCGGCGTCGCGACGTGCCGGTCAGGTAGACGGCGGCGCCGGTAGCAAATCGCTCCGTTCCCGGATCGGGCCGGTCCGACGGGCGCCGGTACACGACCAGGTAGGGAAGCTGGCGATCGACGTGAATTCGCCCCCACCCGGGAAGGGAGCGGCGCACTCGCTGGCCGCTGGCGATACGCTGACAGACCGAGTCGATGAACTCCGCGGAGATCTCCCTCTCGCGCTGGGCGCGACCGGCGGTCACGGCCTGCCGAGCTCCTCGAGAAGGCCGGGAACCGTCGCTGCCAGCGCAGCCTGGAGCGACCGGAGCGCGCCGTCGTCCGCCACACCGGACCACTCATCCATGAAGACTTTCTTGAACTCGATGGCGAGAGCGCAGCCGGAGTCGGGGAACGTCTCGTGAATCCAGCGGCTCATGTGCCCGCCGCGGAAGCGGACGTTCTCGCGCACGTCGAGACACCTACCCCCGAAGTCGACCGCGCGCAGGTCCCCCATGAAGCGGTCGACGAGATGTCCCCATCGATTCCGATCCAGCGATCCGGTGCCCACGTTCACCTCGGGGTTGCCGTCCGCATCCTCGGGCGGTTGGCCGGGTCCGGCGCGCCGGTGGTTGTAGGAATGCAGGTCGAGCACGACGAAGCGGCCATGAGCGGCTTGGGCTTGCTCCAAGACCTCGCGGAGCAGCGTGTAGAAGGCGTCATAGACCTCCAGCGAGTTCGCGACCAACGCGTCGCCGGGCGGCTCGCGCCACAGATCCAGGCCCCAGGCGTCGTCGGGCCCGCGATACACGGCGTGTTCCCGCAGGCGGTTCAGATCCACCTCGAAGCGCGACCGTAGCGGGATGATCCGGGTGGGAGCCACGCCGGTGAGGCGTCCGGTGTAGGGATCTTCCTCGCGCAGCCGGTCGGCCTCGTCGAGGACGCTGAGCGCGTCCACCTCCGGGCGGAGCTCGTGACCATCGTGGATGGCGGTGGCGATCAGCGGCCCTTCGCCGCGCTCCACCGCCCAGAGATCGGGATCGGGGCGGGTCATCGCAAGTGGCCGGCACTGTAACCGACCGCAGCCCGGCGCAGGTAATCCCGGCAGGGCTGGGATACGGCGCCAACGCTGCGGGCCGCCCGGTAGCACCTTGGCACCGGCCGCCCCGGTCACAACATGGGGTGCCGGAACGGCCGGTGGTTGGGGTCACTCGTAGCGGAGGGCGTCGCCGGGTCGCATCCGCACCGCCCGCCGCAGCGGGGGCCGCAGCGTCAGCCGCGCCACGACGATGACGCCGGCCAGCGCCACCAGCGGCAGCCACGGTGGGAACAGGAGCGGGAACGACGTATGCAGCGCCCTACCGAAGAGCCACACGATGAGCTGTGCCAGCCCGTAGCCGACGGGAATGCCGATCAGCCACCCCAACACCGCGAGCGCGGTGCCCTCGGCCCGGAAGACCCTACGGACGTGCCGGGCACGGGCACCCACCGCGCGCAGGATCCCGATCTCGCGAGTCCGCTCCAGCACGGCAGTGGTCATCGCACTGAGGAGCCCGATCATCCCGATGGCGACGATGGGCAGGCCGAGCATCTGGATGACGCCGACCACGATCCGATCCTCCGCCTGGGCGGCAGCCATCTCCCGGTAGTGGATGTCTACGGTCACCGGGTTGCCGGCGGCTGCGAACGACGCCACGATGCTGTCGGCGACCCGGTCCACCACCTCGGGCGCGGGCGAGGTCGTCTCCACCCAGTACAGGTTGGGATCGGACTGGCCTTTGAAGATCAGAGCCGTCTCCAGCGGCAGCCAGATGAACTTGCCGTTGTCGGCCACCAGGTTGTCGTCGATGCCGATCACTTCGACGGTCTGCACTCCGTTCTTGGTACCGAGGTCGATGCGGTCGCCGATGGCGGTATGGGTCATCGCGGCCAGCGGCCCGCCGAGCACGGCCACCGGGACGGCGCCGGCGACCTCGCCCGCGGAGAACCAGCGTCCGGCGGAGAGGTCGGGGTCGTAGATGGTCTCTGCGGGCAGGCCCCATACCACCCGCTCGTCGCCGCCGAAGTCGGCCTCCGAGTACACGATCGGCTGCATCGCGGCGACGCCGGGAATTGAGGCGAGGAGCCGGGCTTCGTCGTCGTCGAAGAGGCTCGTGGCTTGATAGACCTGGAGGTCGCCGCTCTCGTTCTGCAGGGTGTGCTCGGTGACCGCCAGTGCGGTTATCGAGAACGCGCCGAACGCCAGAACCGTGGCGACACCGAGCGCCACCTGGACGCTAGTGGCGAGACTGCGGCTGCGGCGCCGTGCCGTGTTGCGCAGCCCGAGCCGGGTGAGGCTCGACAGGAAGGTCGCTCGTCGGGTGGCCCGTTCCAGCATCCCCCACCCCCGGCCGTCGGCGACACCGTGGCTGCCGAGGGCCGTGTTCACCGTCACCCGCAGGGCGCGTCGCAGGGACGGCAGCGAAGCGAGCACGGTGGTGCCGAGACCGGCGACGACTCCGAGCAGCAGGAACCACGGGTCGGTGCTCCACGTCGACCTGATGCCGCCGAGGTCCTCTTGCACGAACCTACCGAGCGCGTTGCTCATGAAGGCGCCGGCCGCGGTGCCGACGGCGGTGCCGATGGCCCCCAGCAGCAGCACCGAGCGGAGATAGCAGGCCACGATCGCCCGCCGGCTCCCCCCGAGGGCCTTCATCACGCCGATCTCGGCGGTCTGTTGGGAGATGATCGTGTTCATCGTCGTCGACACGAGGATGAGCGCCGACGCCAGCGCCATCCCCGCGATGACGTAGAGCAGCGGCAGCATGCGGAACACTTGATCTCGGCCTTGCCACGATCCGGCGTCGCGGACGTCCGGAACCTCCCGGTAGGTCATTTCGGGGGCGACGCTCTCGAGGTACGCCCTTACCTCGACCAGCGTTGCCCGGACCGCCTCGGGGCTGTTGTCCTCGAGCCGTAGCTCGATCGAGTTGAAGCCGGCTGCCGCGGTGAACAGGCGCACCGTCTCCGCGGGGACGTAGACGATCGGGCCGATCTCGGCGGCGCGGGCGCTCCAGTGGAGGGTGCCGCCGAGACCGGAGACGACGAAGGGATAGAACTCGTCGTCGCCGGCCATGATGGCGATGTGCTCTCCGGGAGCGACTGAGGAGCCTCCGGTGAGGACGCTGCCCGGGTCGACGAGCGCCTCGAGTTGCTCGGATGGCGGCCCCGGCGTCTCGCCCGCCTCGACCGAGACCGCGTTGACCCGCTGGTCGGCGAAGTCCTCGACGCCGACGAGCCAGATCTCCTGAGACTCTCCGCCCCGGCGCAGTCGTGTCCACATGAGCGGACGTGCTTCGACGGCTGCGATGTTGGGAAGCGCCCGCAGGCCGTTGAGTTCGGCCGGGCTGATCACCTGGCCGGGGGGCGGCAGCACGGCCGGATCGGGCACGTAGACGAGGTTGTTGGGGCTCAGCCGGATGTCGTGGAGCCGGTCCGTCGCGGCCCGCTGCCCCATGGCATCGTCGAGGCCGAATGGGATGGCGAACAGCCACAACCCGGTCACGCTGGCCGCAATGGTGATGATGGTGAGGATCGAGCGGATGCGGTGGCGGGTCAGCTCGCGATAGGACTTGCGCATCAGTGCCGAGGTCACGAGGCACCTCCGTGATCGGCCACGAGCCCGTCGCGAATCGACACGACCCGGTGGGCCCGGTCGGCGATGGCACGGTCGTGGGTGACGTAGACGACGGTCATGCCGTCGCGGTTCAGGGCGGTCAACAACTCGACCATCTGTGCCGCCGTTGCGGTATCGAGGTTCCCCGTCGGCTCGTCGGCGACCAACAGGTCGGGGGTGCAGGCCAGCGCTCTGGCGATCGCCACGCGCTGCTGCTCCCCTGCCGACAACTCCATGGGGAGATGGTCGAGCTTGTCGCCGAGTCCCACGAGTTCGAGGTTGGCGGTCGCCCGAGCGGCCCGTTCCCCACCCGTTCCGACGCCAGCGAACTCGAGCGGCAGCATGGCGTTCTCGAGTGCGGTCAGCATCGGCAGCAGCTGGAAGAACTGGAAGACGATCCCGACGTTCTCTCCCCGCCATGCCGCCAGCTGCTCTTCCTTCATCTCGTCGATGCGGTTGCCGGCGACCGTGACGGTTCCTGCGGTGGGCCGGTCGATCCCGGTGAGGATGTTGAGGAT
>JABAOH010031169.1_pt2 | contig 25700 bp, 27 predicted proteins | sample 7062181 | NCBI WGS metagenome assembly JABAOH01 (sample SAMN14538630, study PRJNA623070) | marine sediment metagenome | biome: marine biome [ENVO:00000428]; feature: marine pelagic biome [ENVO:01000023]; material: deep marine sediment [ENVO:00002113]; isolation source: pool of 5 deep marine... | reverse complement strand
GGGAAGGGTTTGACGGCCAAAGCGGCGGGGATACACCCGGTCCCATCCCGAACCCGGAAGTTAAGCCCGCCTGCGTTCCCTGAGGTACTGCGGTGCGCGAGCCCGTGGGAAGCTTGGCCCGGAAGGGTCGTGGTCCTCTGGCCTAGGTACGGAGCCTAGTGCCTCCGGGCTATGCCTAGGGGCACAACGGTAAACCGTGCCGCTTTAACGGCCTCTCGGTCCGCGGAACGCTGTCAGCCCTTCCCTAACGCTTCTGCACGGCCTCAACAATCCTCTCCAGGTCATCCTCGCTGAGTCCGCTCATGAAGCGACCGTCGACCCGGTCAATGACGACCCCCTGATCGAAGGCGATGAGGGTCGGAACTATCTCGATACCGTAGGTATCCCAGAGGGGGCTATCATAGTCGCTGATGTCCACCTCCACCAGCCTGAACCCGTCGGCCCTCACGCCTCGGAAGGTGGGCAGAAACGAACTGCAGAAGCCACACCATCTGGCGTGGAAGAGGGCAACGACGGGGACTTCGGACTCGAGGACATCGTCCTTGAAGTCGACCGTGGGTGTCGGGCTAGCCATCCAACTTAGTTAGCTTGGACCACTATATCAAACGGACCCGTGCGAGTCGGCTCGGCAGAGGCTTTATAGGCCGCTCTCCATTCCCTTTCGGATTCTTGAGTGGTGGGATGGGGAACCTCCATTGCAGCAAGGAGATAGGCGATTATCTCGAAGGTCTGGATGCCCAGGCCCGGCGATGTTATGAGATTGCCTCCGAGGCTCGAGCAAGGGGGCTGGACCCGGAGCTCCACGTCGAGATTCTTCGAGCCGAGGACCTCCCCAGTCGGGTCGAGAGCTTGCTGAAGGAGTACGGCGTGGAGGGCGTTGCCGAGCGGATACGGGAGTTGAGCAAGGATCACGATCGAGAGGAGACCTCGCTGATCATGGCGAAGGAGCTCGCGACCCAGCCTGCCAGAAGCGTGGAGGAGGGCATCGAGAGGGCTCTCAGGGCCGGTCTCGCCCTGCTCACGGAAGGCGTCGTCGTGGCCCCCCTGGAGGGGTTGGCGGGCGTGAAGGTGAAGAGAAACCAAGACGGGAGCACCTACCTGGATGTGTACTACGCAGGACCCATTCGATCCGCGGGAGGAACTGCCCAAGCCCTGAGCGTCCTCATCGCCGACGTGGTCCGGCGAGAGCTCGGCATCGGCGCCTACAGAGCCACCAGGGAGGAGGTGGAGCGATTCAAGGAGGAGGTGCCCGTCTACAAGCAGCTCCAGCACCTACAATACACTCCCACGGAGGAGGAGATCGAGCTCGTCGTGAGCAACTGCCCTGTCGGGATAAACGGAGAGGGCACTGAGGAGCAGGAGATCAGCGGTTACCGCGACCTCCCGCGGGTCGAGACGAATCGGGTGCGGGGCGGGGCATGCCTCGTCGTCGCTGAAGGACTTTGCCTCAAGGCCCCGAAGATCCTAAAGCATGTCCGGAAGCTGGGGATAGATGGCTGGGAGTTCTTGCGGCCCTATGTCAGGACCCGGAGGGGAGAGGAGGAGGGCCCCGGAGTCGAGCCGAGCTACAAGTTTATCCAGAACATCCTTGCAGGGAGGCCAGTCCTCTCGCATCCCAGTCAGAGGGGTGGCTTCAGCCTGAGGTACGGGAGATCGAGGGGCACCGGGCTTGCCGCCATCGGTCTTCATCCGGCCACCATGCACCTCCTGGACGACTTCATCGCCGTCGGTACTCAGCTGAAGGTGGAGAGGCCCGGAAAGGCTGGAGCGGTAGCCCCATGTACATCCATCGAAGGCCCGCTGGTCCTCCTTCGTGACGGCAGCCTGGTAGAGGTAACGAGCCTGGCACAGGCCCACCGTCTCCGTGACGAGGTGCAGAGCATCGTGAATCTGGGCGAGATCCTCATAGCCTACGGAGAGTTCCTCGAGAACAACCATCCCTTGGTCCCCGGGGCCTACGGCCTCGACTGGTACAGGGCGGAGCTCGAGGCGGCCACTGAGAGCCTTCCCGACCACTGGGAGAAGCCCAGCCCCGAGGAAGCTTTCCAGCTCTCGGGAGCCCATGGTGTCCCTCTGCACCCGAACTACAACCTCTTTTGGCACGACGTCAGCGTGGCGGAACTGAGACATCTGCGAGGGATTGTGGCGAAGACTGGGCGTATGGATGGCGACCGCCTCATCATTCCCGCGGATGAGGAGTTGGTGGGTCTCATCACGACCCTGGGAGCACCCTTCGAAAGAGAAGGGGATGAGGTCGTCGTGGGACGGCACTCTACGGTTCTACTCCGATGTCTCGGAATCGACTCTGAGGAAGAGGGCCTCAGCCTCAGGGAAGATGTGGAGGCCTCGGACTCTTTGGAGTACGTCTCGCGGCTGGGCGGACTCACTGTACGGGCGCGGGCGCCTACCCGAATCGGGGCCCGCATGGGGAGGCCCGAGAAGGCAAAGCAGAGGTTGATGAGGCCACCCCCCAATGGTCTCTTCCCTATAGGCACTGCGGGCGGCCCTCAGAGACTGTTGTCGAAAGCCCTCGGCAAGGAAGACGTCACCGTGGAGGTGGGGATGCGGAGGTGTGGGGTGTGTGGTAGGTCATGGTTCCTATCTCGATGCCCCTGCGGCGGCCACACGGTGCACACGGGGAGGGCCCGTCAGCAATCCATCCCTCTTCGGGAACTCCATCAGCAGGCGGCTCAGTCGCTAGGGGAGGGCAGGATCGATGGCGTAAAGCTCGTCCAGGGCATGATATCCCTTCCGAAGACGCCGGAGGCACTGGAGAAGGCGCTGCTACGGGCAAAGCACAGTATCTTCGTGTTCAAGGATGGTACGACTCGCTTCGACATGACCAACCTGCCCTTGACCCACTTCAAACCCGCCGAAGTGGGTCTGTCCGTGGCAGTGGCAATACGCCTAGGATATGGGGAGGACTGGGAGCGCGGTCCCTTGGACTCCGAGGAGCAGCTCCTGGAGCTGAAACCCCAGGACATCATCGTCTCCAGGGTCTGTGCCGAGTACCTCTTCAGGGTGGCCCAGTTCGTGGACGACCTGCTGGTGAAGGCGTACGACCTCGAGCCCTTCTACAGCCTGGAGAGCCCCGAGGACCTCGTAGGACACCTCGTTGTTGGTCTCGCCCCCCACACCTCCGTTGGCGTTCTGGTGCGAATCATCGGCGTCTCACCCGCCCGCGTCTGCTTCGGTCATCCATTCTATCACGCCGCTAAGAGGAGAGACGCGGATGGCGACGAGGACTCGGTTATCCTACTAATGGACGGCCTCCTGAACTTCAGTCGATCCTTTCTGCCTCAGAAGCGGGGAGGCCTCATGGACGCCCCTCTGGTCCTGAGCACGCGGATCGACCCGCGAGAGATCGACAAGGAGGCCCAGAACATGGAAGTCTGCCCCTCCCTGCCCCTGGAGTTCTTCAGGGCGGCGCAGCGCTTCGCCCATCCCCGTGAGGTGGAGGGGATGCTGGACACCGTCAGGAAGCGCATAGGGACCCTCCTCCAGTTTGAGGGCTTCGCCTTCACCCATCCGGTGGGGAGCATCACAGAGGCCCCCTTGCGTTCCTCGTACAAGGAGGGGAACATGATTGCGAAGATGGAGGGTCAGCTCGCCCTCGCTAGGAAGATCAGGGCCGTGAACGAGGAGGACGTGGTCTCGCGCATAATCAACTTCCACTTCTTGCCCGACTTGATTGGGAACCTCAAGGCCTTCACCAGTCAGCAGTTCCGTTGTACCAAGTGCAACTCCAAATACCGTCGGATTCCCCTGAAGGGCGAGTGCCCCCACTGCGGCGGGAACCTCACCATGACGGTCCACCGGTCCAGCGTCATCAAGTACCTTGATGTCTCCAAGAGAATCTCCGAGGAGTACGGGATCTCCAACTACCTCAGGCAGCGATTGGGCCTCGTAGAGGAGGCCATCGAGTCCACCTTCCAGGACGAGAGCAAGCAGGTCTCGAAGCTGGAGGACTTCCTCTAGGCCCCGCGCGCCCTCCCAATCATCCAACTGGCAGCCAATACAGCCGCCAAACCTATAGCGATGGCCCCGATGCCGCCAGCGACGGCTTCGATCCACAGATCCTCGATGAAGATGGGAGCGAGTAACGCGAGGAAGCCGACGATTGTAAGGAGGACCCCGACCTTGCCCACCGCAGGCCAGCGGAGGGAGTAACCGCAGTTAGGACAAGCCAGTGACTTGGAGTCGTCGAGTCGGAAACGACAGCGCGGGCACCTATCGGCCATGCGAGGGATGCCAACTCCTTCACGTACAAAAAGCTGTAGGACACCCTGTCAAGCCCTGTCTCGAAGAGTTAATGCCGGGAGGTGGTTTCTATCCATCGTGTTCGCCGAGAGGGCCCGCCACCTTAGAATGTCGGGGATCCGGAAGATGTTCGACCTGGCTGGCTCCGACACGATAAATCTCGGCCTGGGCGAACCTGACTTTCAGCCGCCCGCCACGATTCTCGACGCCATGAAGAAGGCCCTGGATCTGGGCTACAACAAGTACGGACCCACGGGAGGACTGCCGGAGCTGCGCGAAGCCCTGGCCGAGACTCACTCCTCCCAGGCGGACGTGACCGCCGAGAACGTACTCATAACGGTAGGAGCCACGGAGGCCCTGGCGATGACCATGCAGGTCTTCGTCGACCCTGGAGACGAGGTGCTGACGCCTGATCCCGGCTTCGTCCTCTTCGCACCCCACATCCGCCTTGCCGGAGGCGTTCCCGTCTACTACTCTGTGCTGGAGAAGAACGGCTTCCTTCCCGTGCTCGAGGAGCTTGAGTCCATGGTCACTCCCAAGACTAAGGCCATCATCGTCAACACCCCCTCCAACCCTACGGGGAGCGTGATGAGGAGGAAGGAGGTTGACGCCTTGGCCGCCTTTGCGGAGGCCAACGACCTACTCCTGATAGCCGACGAGGTATACGATCGAATCGTCTATGAGGGGGACCACGAGTCCTTCCTGGGGCGTACGGAAGACGTGGTCTACGTGAACTCCTTCTCCAAGGTTTTCTCCATGACGGGCTGGAGACTGGGCTACCTGATCACGAAAAGGGAGTTCATCAAGACCATGGCGAAGGTCCACTACTACATGGTGGCCTGTCCTCCCACCCCCGCCCAATACGCGGTCCTGACGGGCATCGATGGCGCCGAGGAGTACCTGAAGGAGATGTTGGAGGAGTTCCGCCGTCGTAGGGAGTTCATTGTGAGGAGGCTGAACTCCCTAGCCGGTTTCCACTGTCTCCTCCCTGGAGGTGCCTTCTATGCCTTCCCCTCCTTCGACTACCCGGTGGGATCGGAGGAGTTCGCACTGAGCCTCCTCAAGGCCGGCGTTGTCTGCAGTCCCGGCTCCGCCTTCGGTGACAGGGGGGAGGGACACCTTCGCTTCTCTTACGCGGCCTCCCTCGAGATGATCGACAGGGCTATGACGATCGTGGAATCCGTCACTGAGGGACCGGCAACCACTGAATAGCCCAATCGCCACCTGGGCACCTTTGTCAACCCAAGGCGGCGAGGAGCCTCACGAGGATGCTACCTCTTCCAGGATGGCGCGCATGCGGCCGATGAACCGGTCCTCTCCGAAGAGGAGCGCTCTGGCCTCACACGCCGACCTCATGGCCACAAGCGTGTCCTCATCCAACGTGTTGATCTTCTCCACAAAGGCTCCCGCCTCTGCGGGGAGGAGCCAGCCCGTCTCGCCGTCGACGACGCTCTCCAGGTATCCGCCCTCTCGCGTGGCGAGGACCGCTTTCCCGGCTGCCATGGCCTCTACCGGTGTAAGGCCAAAGTCCTCGTCCATCGCCGTGGCAATCAAGCCACGACAGCGAGAGTAGAGGTCCACCAGAGACTCCTCGTCTAGCTGGCCGACCAGCTCGACGTTTGCTGGCGGCCTCAGACCTCTCACGTATCGGCCGCTGTGGTCCCCCTCCGTCCACTCCCCGACTATCACAAGCCTCTCTGAAGGTAGCCGCCTGAAGATCTCCAGCTGAAGGTCGATGCGCTTCTCGGGGTATAGCCGGTTGATGCTGAGCCAAAAGTCTCCCACCTCCTTGTAGCGGAGACCCCGGGTCATGAGGGGAGGATGAACCACTGCGGCCTCCCTCCCGTAGTACCGCTCAACTCTTCGACGGACGTTGTCGCTATTTGCCACGATCCGCGAGACTCGGCGGACGGAGGAGCCGTCGAAGCGGGCATGACATGCGGTCCACGCTCGGAAGGCGGGACGCTGCCACCATGGAAGGCGACCGACCATGGCATCCCTCTGATCGTAGAAGGCGCGGACGGGGGTATGGCAGTAGAAGATGCTTGGGTGGTGTCGCCGAGAGGCGTAATGCGCCCAGTTACCGCTGAAGATATAGGCGTCGTAGTCCCCGACGCGACACGTGTAGAATCGATATGAGGCCTGCACCTGCTTGACGAGAGGTACTGGAATGAGACTGCCCAGATCGTGAAGGCGGGCTTGATGGGAGGCCATCTTCATCACGGCCTCGGGCTTCAGGTTGGTGGTGTAGAAGTCGGCGTCGAGGCGTTTTGCCAGCAGCAGCGCGAGCCTCTCTCCACCACCAATCTTGTCCAGGTAATCGTGCAAGACGGCCAGCCGCACGCCTCAGGGAGCGGGTCTCTCTCCTTATACGTTTCCGGAACTCGACGGTATCTACGCCCCGGGCCCTTTATTAGCCACACCTCAGATGGGGGCTCGTGCGGCGGTCCACCCTCTTTGCCCTGCTCTCGGTTACGCTCTTTTCCGTATACCTGAGGCTCGTGCCCGTCACGCAGTATCTCTACTGGGGAGCCGATTTCGGCGAGTACTTCGGCGTTACCAGGACCCTGGCCATGGGATCACCCCTCCCCGATCTGTATCTCGGATGGGGGCTGACCTACCCTGAGTTTCCAGGCCTCAACGTGTTGGTTTCCGCCACCTCCTGGGCGGGAGTTGACCTCCAGATGGCTGCCGTCCTGGTGGTCCCCATCCTAGCGGGCCTCGTGGTCATCCCCGTGTTCCTGTTGACTCGGGAGGTTACCGGCAAAGACGGACCGGCCCTCATCGCGGCTGGAGTCGTCGCCGTAGCCATGCCCCACGTATACACCACGTCGCATCCCATTCCAGGAGCTCTTGGAGACCTCCTCCTCGTCTCCTCCCTCCTCCTGGTCCTCCGCCTGAGGGCAAGCTCTCGGGCCCTCCTTCTCCTGGTCCCCCTCTCCCTGGCCCTCGTATTCACACATCACCTGTCCGGCTACTTCCTCACGATCGTGACTTTCATGATAGTCTTCCTCAGGGTTGTCCTCACCGGTGCTCCCTTTGCTTCGGTAAAGAGGGAGACGGGCTACCTGGCCTTTCTCATGGCCGCCAACCTGGCACACTGGACCCTCTTGACCGAGAGCTTCAGAGAGTACATGGGCTTTGAACGCATTCCCTGGTGGGTCACGGCCATCCTCCTGCTGGCTTTGCCCCTCGCCGTCTACCCCCTTGCCCTCCTCCGCAGGCGGTACTCATGGAGGTACAGGCCCTCCTTCCCGGCCCCTCAGACTGGATGGAAGCTGTACCTCGTTGCCCTGGGGCTCAGCTTCCCGATACTGGTCGGCCTAGTCTTCGTCTCCACTCCTGGCACAACTCTGAACGTGACGCCGGAGCTACTCCTGTTCGCGGCCCCCGTTGTCGCCATCTTCATGCTGGGTGGGGCCGGCCGGAGGTACTTCGACTTCATGCCCGGTGGTGGAGTCGTTACGGCGACCTTCCTAGCGCTGGCGATCTCCTGGGCCATCGGAGGCGTCTTCGCCCCGACCTTTCTCATCCCTTACCGGCACCTGGAGTACGTGTCCATCGCCATTGCCATATTCGTCGGAGTCGGTGCAATCTCGGTGTTCAATGTAAGACGTCCATGGCGGGTTGGCTTCGTTGCTCTCATATCGGCACTGCTAGTCCTGGCCGCCGTGACGGCCCTTCCACCGAGGGAGGCCTTGGGCAACCACTTCGAGGGCGTCAGACCGGAAGCGATGGACGCCGTCCAATGGGCTTCTCAGCGCGTCGGGGGGATAACGGCCTCCGACCACAGGGCGTCCTCTGTCCTCTTCGGATTCGCTGGCGTCAGGGCCACATGGGATGTTGTCTCCCTTCCCCTCCACGCACCGACGTTCGATCAGGCGCGACCTGAAATGGAGTGGGTGCAGAACCTCCCCGGAGGCCCAGGACGCATCGACTACGTCCTCCTGGATGCGGACATGGTGAAGGGAGCCACGATCCTTCCATGGGATCCCGCCCTCCCCATCTCCCAGGAAGCCCGGGAAAAGTTCGTCGGAGGGAACTACCTCAAGCTCTACGACGACGGCTACTCTCAGATCTACTGGGTGAACTGGGGGACCGCATAGGGCCTCGGTCTTCCCGCGGTACAACGAGGAAGAAGACCTTCCGGCGAGCGTCTCTGAGGCTCCTCCTAGCAGTCACGATTCCGGCATTCGTCAGCCGTGCCATCGCGAAGCGAATGGTTCGGTTTGGCAACCGCGTCCTCGCCCGTATCTCCCGGGCGGTGCTGGGTCCCCCTTCCAAGGCTTCCGCTACCACCCTGGCGGACTTGGGCAAGGCAAAGACGATCCCTACCTTCGGCTATCGCAGCATCACCTCCTGAGTCCCGGAACCCAGATTTTACTAGGCTACGGGCTCGTAACACACTCTACAGTCCTCGAGGTCAGCAATCTTGCGATGGTAGCTGCAAAACCTCTCCGTATACATGAGCTGCCAGCAGATGTTGTTCAGGCGGGCCACCTGCTGCGGCCTCGGCAGGCCGTCCACGATGTCCTTGGACAGCTCTCGCACGAAGTCATCGATCTCCGGGAACATCTCGAGGACCGCCTCATCCGACCCCCGGTTATGGGTGTGGTAGTGGCTAACTGCCGCCTGAGTAAGGCCCAGCCTGCCTGCGACGTCAACCTGCTTCAGGCCGTAGTCCTCAATCAGCGACTGCGCCAGACGGGCCCGGAGGGTCGGGAGAATCTTCTTCACTACAAGTTCGTAGGGCTGAAGCATGGAGCCCGTGGACATCCAGTCATTGCATTGGCCCGAATGTATTTAAGGGCTCTCAGGTGAGGATCGCCTCCTTTTACTGCGCTCAGAGCGTGAGGCTGGGCGCTGGAACAGTGCGGCGAGAAGTGTCCTGGACTGCAGGCTCTGATAACCCTTTATACCGAGCTCCACCTACTCCGGCCGAGCCGCCGTAGCTCAGCTGGCCAGAGCGACGGTCTTGTAACCTGGCGGGATAACCGTAGGTCAAGGGTTCGAATCCCTTCGGCGGCTCTCAAAGATGAGAGTCACGACCAGGCCTGCACCGGCCACGATCAGACATCACAGGACCACACCCATAGCTTAAGGGCGGCACGAACCCAAACAACAACGATAGCCGTGATCAACACAGCAACAACCACGCCCAGAACGAGGTCAAGGTTGAACGCAATCAATCCCAGACTCACAAAGAACAGGGTGAAAGCGATCGGAATCATTCGCTCTGCTACTCGGACCGCGGGACGCTCATCGAGGCCGGCTGCGAGGCGGTCGAGGGCTATCGAATATTGGATCGAAGCAAGGATGAATAGGACAGTAGTCAGAGTGAGACTGATGATGACGGCATTCTGAAAGAACGTCCTCTCTGTAAACGCGATATAGACTACCAGGGCTGCAAAAGTCAGAGCTGAAAACACCCCTCCGATTGAGGAAGAGGTCGATAAAGCCTCGGCGTTCACATCCAGGTTTCGGTCGGCAATGGACCCTCCCTCACGACCCACGATGTCTGTCTCACGCGAAGATGAGTTCCCGCAGTATTAGACTTTGTTTGCGCGACTCCACCCCACGAATTGGCAATGGGTTGCCCGCCCTGCTCAATTGCGTGTGTTGACAACCATTCGCTCTGGTCCAAAATGCCAGTTCAAGGGTAGACAGCTCGCGCTACCGCCCGCGGCATGCTCCAACCCTCCCACTCAACTGAACGCCTTCAGGTTCACGTTTTCCTCGTCGAACATCCTCACGAAGAAGTCTCCTGTGGCCTCGACGATCTCGGCGTCATCCAAGCCCTCGACGTGGAAGTCCCCCGCCACGATGACCCTCGTCTTGTCACCCATGGGCACGTAGACAACCGAGTTCTTGCTTCCCTTCGTCGAACCTTCAAGGACCTCCATCTGCCAGCCGAAGGGCGGATTCATCCATAACTGCCAGATCTGCTCCTCTTTCGTGCCCTTTGGCCCCATCGTCTCGACCCGAAGCTTCATTTTATTCCCCTCCTCTTCGAGGACTGTCTCACTGAGAATCGTCTCATGTTTGGGTCTCTCCCCGCCCTCCATGAGAAACCTCCAAATCTTCTCGATTGAAGCGTCGAAGACACTTTCTTCGTGCACGTATACCATTGGAACCCACCTCACACGTTCGGTCTATTCTAGCTGAGGCATCATGCCAATTTGAGACATGGCAGTCGCAATATCCCGAACTGTCCATAGATTCGTGACCTTGCCGTCAACGATACGGTGGATTTCGATGGCAGGTTGCGTATACTTCTTCCCAGTTGGCTCCATCCCCATGAAGTTTCCAGTCATGGTTCCACTTTCTGTGAGCCGTACTACCACCTTGTCATCCTGAGCGATCATGTCCTCGATGTCAAGGTGGAAGTCTGGGAACGCTTTCACAAAGCTCTCCATCTCCTGTATGAACTCCTCTCTCTTGCGCTGCTTGCCAGTCCAGTCGAGGATGATACAGTCCGGACTCAGCAGCTCATGAGCGGCCTCGCGGTCCCCTGCGTTGTAGGATTCTACAAAGCTACGTACAACTCCCTTGTTCTCTTCTTCAGCCACCTAATCAACCCCGCTCTAGGAGGACTACCACTGGAATTTCGTATTTTCGTATTTTCGTATTTTCGTATATACAGGCTATACCATTCGCGCTGCTCTCCCAGCCTGAGGAAGGACAGGAAGACGGCTTCAGACCTGTAATTGGGCTCCCTTAGCGGCTCTAAAGACAAGGACAGCTAGATAGGCTACAGGCCACTCCCACAGAAGAGCCTGATGAACCTTACCTGTCCGCGTTCAGTCCACTTCGTCCGTCAGGGTTCCCATCCGTATCGCATGCCGTACGCCATCCACATGATTCCGACTAGGACACCTGCCGCCACGAGTGATCCGATAAGAATCACGATGTTCTGGAACAAGCTCAGGCTCGGCGCCCACCACAGTGCGAATATAATGATGAACACCACCCAAGCGAGTAGAACGAGCATCGAGATGATCCCGCGCCACGCCATTTGACGGTTCTTCTCCAAGAATCTCCCCCATGCTGTGACTGACACTCCATTAGAAAAGCCTACCGCCCCATGCCTCTCCGTCCGAGACAATGCTGAAGTCCGACGCGAGTGGTTGATGCTACCAAGTCCATCGGAGCCGAAGTGTGGTTATGCATCCTGAGGGCTCGGTCGATGTCAGACACGTCGGAGAACGCCGCGACTTGGCATGGACTGAGTCGACACCGCGCGCAACCGCGGGAAAAGCGTGAAATAGGCTCGTCTGCCTTACGCGACCCGGTGTTCCAGTGAAAAGCACCCTGGCGGCCTTCAGTCTGACCGCTATGCTTTTTGCTTCGCTATTGGCCGCACCAAGTTTCGCACTGGCGCCCAGAGACCCACTTACACATCCTGCCGAGGCGATTCATGTGGAACCCGAGCTCACCGACTCACCCGTTGAGGCCCTCTCCTTGGAGACCCCGCCGAAACCCCTCGTGGGCGACGCATTATTGCCCCTCGACACGCATGGACCCGACGCCCGTTGGTCCTTCTCCGATATCTCCGCCGCCCCTGAGCCCGGCTTCCTTGACACGAGCCGCTTCATGATGGGAAGCGTGGCCTACGCCCTCATCCTGCCCGAGAGCAACGGCACCATCGACCCGAACTTGGAGAATTGGACCGGGGCGGAGATTAGCAATGTGGACAGCGAGGTCCAGGCAGGGGTGACATCCTGGACCGCCCAGGAGCCCAACGCCTCCCTCACCTTCGCCTACGATCCCCTCTCTCCCCGAATCGTGAATACGAGCTACGAACCCATCAACCGGCCTTCCACGGACGAGGGGTTGTGGATCAGTGAGGTGATGGGACAGCTGGGATACACGACTGGTTCCCACTTCGACCGGGTGCGCCAGTTCGACAACGACCTGCGGACGGCCATGGGGACCGACTGGGCCTTCACCCTCTTCGTGGTGGACGACACCAACGACGCCGACAAGATGTTCACGAACGGGTTCTTCGGCTACGCCTACCTGGGCGGCCCCTTCATCGTGATGACCTACGACAACGACGGGTGGGGCATCAGCCGGATGAACAACGTGACGGCCCACGAGGTCGGCCACATCTTCTGGGCCACGGACGAGTACGATCAGGGGCCCACGTCGGGCCTGGATCCAGGCTTTGATGACGAAACTGGGGGCTACCTGAACGTCCAGGAGGTCTGGCTCTCAGGCTGCATCATGGACACCAACAACCTGGCCTGCGTGTCCGGGAACACGTCCCTCGGGACCCCCGGGACCCAAGGCCAAATCGGATGGCGGGACTCCGATAACGACTCCGCCTTCGACATCCTGGACGTCCCGCCGGAGACCGTCCTCAACCTCCACGAGGACCCCACGAACAACGTGACGCCCACCTACTCGGGGACAGCCACGGTGGTGGCGTACCCGGCGGCTTCCGGGACCTCGGTGACCATCAACACGATCGCGGACGTAGAATACCGGGTGGACAACGGGAGCTGGTCCTCCGCCAACCCGGTGGACGGAACCTTCGACGGGCCTGTGGAGACCTTCAACTTCACCACCTCCCTCTTGGCCGAGGGGAACCACACCATCGAAGCGCGGGCGAAGGTGGTGGTGTCGACGCCGACCCCAGTGACGATCTACGACGCCTCCCCGGGGTTCGACATCCTGCAGGTGGACGTTACGGCAGCGGAGTCCTCCGTAGACCCCCTGCCTGCGTTCACCCGGAGTGCCGTGTTCAACGTGATCGCAAGCACGGTAGAAGGCCCCTCGACCATCGACCGAGTGGAGCTGTTCGCCCGGAAGGACGGCGGGCCTTGGTCGAGTGTTGGAAACGACACGGTGGCCCCCTACGTCTTCCAGTATAACACGGGCGGTGTAGGGGTGGGGGACGGGTTCTACGAGTTCTACTCCCTTGCCCACGACACGGCGGGGAATGTGGAGGCCGCTCCTGCCAGCCCCGATGCCTCGACCACAGTCGACACGGTGGCCCCCGCCTCGTCCGTGGACCCCCTGCCTATGTATGAGACGACCACCTCCTTTGTGGTCAACGCTACGGCCACCGATCCGAATGGGATCCTGAGCGTGGAACTCTTCTATCGAAAGGACGGCGGAACCTGGACCAGCTACGGTCTGGACGCGGTGGCGCCCTACGCATGGACCTTCGACACCTCGGGCGGCGGTGATGGCTTCTATGAGTTCTATAGCATCGCCATCGACGGGGCGACGAACGACGAATCGGAACCGCTGAGCCCCGACGCCTCAACGACGGTGGATACTGGTCCCCCCACCTCCGCCGTGGCAACACTCGCGCCCTACGCCAACTCTCCCTTCCCGGTGACGGCCATAGCCGTGGATGCCGGGAGCGGGGTGGCGCAGGTTGAACTCTTCTACCGCCTGGACGCCGGGAGTTGGGTGAGCTACGGGGTCGATAGCTCCGCCCCTTACGCCTGGACTTTCAACACCTCGGCGACCGGGGACGGGCTCCACGAGTTCTACACGATAGCAAGAGATGTCCTGGGCAATGTGGAAGCCAAGGCTCCCACGGTGGAATCCTCCACCACCGTCGACACCCTGGACCCCTCCTCCACCCACGTGCTCTCAGGAACGGTCGGGCCACCGCCGTGGTACCTCTCCACGGTGACCGTGACCCTCTCAGCCACCGATGCAACGAGCGGCGTCGCCACGAGCCTGTACCGCCTGGACGGCGGGGCTTGGCTGAACTACACGGGGCCCTTCGACGTCGCTGAGGAGGGGTCCCACACGCTCGAGTACACGTCAACGGACGCGGCGGGGAATGAAGAGACCGCCCGCTCCGTAGAGTTTGGGATTGACCTCTCCCCACCAGCGCTCTCCATCACGGCGCCGGGGGACGGGGCATTCGTGTTCGACCTTGCCGTCCGAATCACATGGACAGCTTCCGATACCGTGTCAGGCATTGCGTCTTGTGCTGTCTCGGTGGACGGCGGTGCGCCCACCTCGGGGGGTAGTCTCCGATCGATTTCACTGCCAGACCTTCCGGACGGTTCGCATCGGGCCGAAGTCGTTTGCACGGACGCGGCTGCCAACAGCGTGGAGGAAGCGGTGTCGTTCACCTTCGTCACGACCAACGTCATCCGCGTGACGCCCCTGGGCGGTTCCTGGCTCCAGATCCTCATCGGCGTCATTATCCTCCTCGTCATCGTCCTCGCCGTGATTCGGTGGCGGAAGCGAAAGAAGGCGCTTCAGTAGTAGTCCAGCCACTTCGAGAGATGAACCACCAACTTTTGTGTGTCTCCCTTCGGCGGCTCTCGAGACGCATGGGTGTTAGGATGATTCTGGATAAGAATGGCCCGGTCACCTCAGGGCTCAGGTTAATCAGCGCTTGTCGACTTCTGAACAATAGTGCTGAGGTGTTGGAATGGAATATCGAGAAGTGGACCCGGAGTCAGATATGGCAGAGCTGTTAGAACTTCATTGCGATGCCAACTACGAGAGTGAGACTCCTTGGGCGAGGAAGTTGTCCTACGAGGAATATCGCCACAAGTGGTTGTCTACATCGCAGCCGGAAAGATTCCTCTCCGATCTCGCCAAAACGATGAAGGAGGAGAAGACTGTCGCTCAGGTCTTGGTAGACGACGACACCATAGTGGGATACATTTGGGTCGTGTTCACCGAGATACCGGACTACAATCTAATCGTGGCCGAAATGAATGATATCGCCGTAAATCGCGATTATCGTCGCCAAGGAATCGGCCACGAACTCCTGACACACGCTTGTGACCTCGCCCGACAGAGAGGGGCTGATGTCTTTCGCTCCGATGCAGGGGCCGAGAACCTGGCGTCCAGGAAGCTTCACGAGAAGGCTGGCTTCTCAGTCTATCGGGTCGTGTACGAGAAGGTTCTCCGCGACGCTTTGCTCTGAGGAGGGCGCCTAGTTCACCCTCACGCCTCAATAGAGCAACAGGAATACGATGAAGAACATGACGATGAACTGGAAGACCTCACCGGGCAGAGCGGTCAAGAAAGGGATCTGGTTTTGAATCGTCGTGAAGGCATCCCGAATGAACTGAAGGTTTGCCTCGTTGACCCCCCAGTTCTGAGCATTGTTCAGGGCAAAGATAACCCAGAGATTGGAACCGACAGACAAGCCCAACTTGAGGGCCCGTCGGTACCAGCCCGCTATCTTGTCCCGGATGCCTCCCGCGTTCTTCAAGAAGGCGATGTCCAGGGCGGTAATCATCACGATCGACGGACCGAAGACCGTCAAGAAAGCATCCAGCACCAACGGATAGTCAGCCCCCGTGTGTCACCAGACGTGCCCGGCCCTCGACCAAGACACCTCCTCAGACTCCCCTGGACAGATAAATACGCGTCTATCGATTAATAGTTGCCTAAAGGCTCGGGCTCCGACTGCACCATTCCCGATTTTGATTACGAGCCAACAAGAATCAAATACGCAGGCCTGAAAGAGACTCAAGAGAATGCGATGGCAGGGTGCCCCACCTGTGGTGCTGAACTCACCTACGTCCCCCAGTACGGGCGCCACTACTGCTACGGCTGTCGATCCTATGCCCCCAAGGACCTTCGAGAGTGTGAGGAGTGCGGGAGGGCGCTCGTCTTCATCGAGCAGTATCAGACCAACTACTGCTATGGGTGCCAGGAGTATAAGGAGGATGAGATGGTGAGTGAGGAGCCAAGGGGCAACGCCATCGGACACACCTCCTTCTCCAGAGAGGACCTTGACCTCGCCTCCAAGGAGGAGCTGATGTCCTGGTGCGAGGAGTTCGGTCTCGACGATAGCGGCATGAAGTATGAACTGCGACTCCGACTGCTCGAGCACATCCGGAAGCAGGGAATGTTGTTGAAGGGCGAGAAGCCAGTCCAGCTGGTGAAGGAGGAGCTGCCCGAACCCGAGGTCAAGGAAGCGGAGGAAGAGGACGCCGTGCTCGAGGAGATCCTGGCCGAGGAAGATGAAGCTGTAACCGCACAGCCCGAGGCGATTGCGGCGACGGAGAAGCCCTCGGAAACAGCCGAGCGCACCTGCGCCAATTGCGGTGCAGCCCTAACATACATTCCCCAGTACGGGCGGTGGTACTGCTACAGCTGCCACAACTACGCTGACGCGAAGCCCGCCCGCAGGACGATGCCTCGGCCGCAGCAGACCAAGGCGCGTTCAGCGCAAGTCGCAACGAAGGCCGCCAAGAAAGGGGGAAACCCCATGGTGGGCATATCCCTAGCAGCCTTGGGACTGCTCCTCTTCATCGGGGAGATGCTCCTCTTCAGGGCCCCGAGGGTCTTCGATTTCCCGGTCTTTATCAGGTCTCCAGACGTGGAGTTCGCCCTCCAGCTCCTCTCCATGGTGTTCATCGTCCTAGGGTTGACGGCTGCGATCGTCGTAAGGTCGCGTCACTAAAGGCTTTTAATCCCACCGCCGGCTACATTCGGGAGTGGCAACGCTTCCCCAGGCCATCAAGGAGACCAGGGCCTCCAGGGAGCACGATCCGACGAGGTACGTTTCCGCCTGGACTGAGAAGGAACTCCTCGAAGGAGAACAGGTGGATGCCTTCGTCGTCATCCTTCGTACGCGGGGATGTTACTGGGCTCAGAAGAGCGGTTGCACCATGTGCGGCTACGTTGGCGACTGCTTCACGGAGGTCTCCGAGGAGAACCTGCTAAGCCAGTGGTCCAAGGCACTGGCAGCGTACAATGGCCAGCCCGTTGTCAAGGTCTACAATTCGGGGAACTTCTTCGATCCGAACGAAATTCCCCCCGGCGCCCGGAGGATCATCCTGAAAGACCTGGGCGAGCGGGCCGAGAAGGTAGTGGTGGAGAACCTGCCGCAGCTCGTGCGCAAGCCGCTGCTGGAGGAGGCAACTGCCCACTGTCCACGTCTAGAGGTAGCTATCGGACTGGAGACTGCGAGCGACTTCGTCAGGGAGCACTGCATCAGCAAGGATTTCACCTTCGAGGGATACCTGAAGGCAACCAGAGTGGCTCGCGAGTGCGGTGTGGGAGTGAAGACCTACCTCTTGCTGAAGCCACCCTTCTTGTCGGAGAAGGCCGCCATCGCGGACGTGGTGGGTTCCGCCAGGGCGATTAACGGAGCCACGGACACGATCTCGATCAATCCCACCAATGTTCAGAAGGACACGCTCGTCGACAAACTGTACCGTCGTGGCGAATACAGACCACCCTGGCTGTGGTCGGTAGTGGAGGCTCTCAAAGAGTTGCGGGGACTGAGGGCTCGCGTGATGTCGAAGCCGACGGGTGGCGGCAAGCGTAGAGGGAGCCACAACTGCGGCCATTGCGATGGGACCGTGCTTCGGGCCTTGGAGGACTACTCCCTTGGCGCTGGGGACTGGCTTGACGAGCTGGAGTGTGACTGCAGGTCGGAGTGGGAGACGTACTGCTTGATGGAGGAACTCGGCCGTTCTAGCGTGGACCTCTACAGGTTCCTGTCCTAGAAACGGCAGGCAAACACTCTTATCTGGCCTCCCGATGGTCGCGTAGGGTTGGGAATGCAGGCTTACGAAGTCAAGAGGGGACACTCCAAGGCGCTGGAGGGAGACGGGCTCAGAGGCATACTGCAAGACATCTTCGGCACCGTCGAGGAACAGCAGGAGGTCTACAGGGCAAGCCACGGCGCCCTGAAGGAGATGAGCGTCTGGTTCGATGGGAAGACGCTCTACGTGGATACGAACATGGAGAGAGATGTGGACACCGAGACGGCAGCGGCGACCATCAGGGCCTACAACACCTTCCTCGAGCAGGCTACAGGCTTCACCGCCAAGCAGCGAAGGCAGCGGATTCAGAAGAAGGCCAAAGAAGGCGAATGAGGCTTCCGTTGCGGGCGACGCCAACCTCGCGATGGTGATGTACGGCGGTTTCAGCCGCCGGGAGCCCTCTTACCTAAATATGCATAGTCGCTCCCGACCTCGTGGGACTGATACCCGACCTTGGAGATCCCTCTATTCCTCGTGTCAGGACGAGATACGGGTACCTCCAGGCCGGGGTCGCAATAGTCGTTAACGCCTCCCTGTTCTCATCCAAGATCTTCCTGGCAAGCCTGCTGACCAGCATCGCTGTACTAACGGACGCCTTCAATCAACTGGGCGACGTCGGAATATCAGCCATGGTGCTGATAGCCTTCAGGTTTGCAGCCAAGGAAGCCGACAGAGAGCACCCCTATGGGCACGGCAGACTTGAGCAGATCGCAGCTCTGCTGGTGGCCTCCTTCCTGGTTGTGGTTGCCGTCTTCCTGCTGATCGAATCGGCTACCGAACTCCCGAACCCATCGGTCCAGGGCAGCATCCTTCTGGCTATCCTCCTCGCCATCCTGGCTGGGGTCAAGGAGGGGTTGGCCCAGTTCTCCTTCGCCATCGCGAGGCGTATAGACAGCGATGCGATTCGAGGGGACGCCTGGAACCACAGGTTCGACGCCATGATCACTGGCGCCATCTCCTTGGCCATATTCCTCGCCTCCCTGGAGGCGGGACTAAGGATCCTCGATCCCGCCCTCGGGATCCTGGTATCCCTAATCATCCTGTACCATGGGGCCAAGCTGGTGAGATCAGCGGGTGACCGGCTACTGGGCAGGGCGCCGAGTGAGACCCTTGTCAGGCGCATAGAAGACCTTGCCTCAAGGCAACGAGGAGTCGTCGTGGTGCACAGTGTTGCTGTCCACGACTACGGCCTTCAGAAGGTCATCTCCCTCACCATCGAGGTGGAGGCTGGGCTGAGCGTTGAGCAGGGTCACGAGATTGCGACGGCGGTTGAGGCAAGAATCAGGCGGGAGCTCAAAGCGGACGCTACAGTCCACGTCGAGCCTGCGGCTCAGACAGGGGAGGAATGACGGGGGAGCAGCCAGGTCCTAAAAGCCAAACAGGGCGCCGAGACCCGCGGCAGCTTCCTCCTCGCTGACCTCTTCCTCTTCTTCCTTCTTCTTCTTCTCTTCCTTCTTCTCTGCCTTCTCCTCAGGGGCCGCAGCTGCCGGTGCTGCAGGCGCGGGGGCAAACGAGGCGCCTTTGATGGCCTCCTCGATATTGACGCCCTCCAGCGAGGCCGCCAGGGCCTTGACACGAGATGCGTCGGGCTTCAGACCGGCGGCCTTGAGAACCTTTTGCAGATTCTCCTCATTGATATCCGTTCCTGCGGCGTGCAGGAGCATGGCACCGTATATGTATTCCAAGCTTTCACCTCCTTGAACTTCATCCGAATAGCGAGCTGAGGCCGGCGGCGGCCTCCTCCTCGTCATCCTTATCTTCCTTCTCCTCAGCCTTCTCTCCCTTCGACTCTTCCGTGGCCTCCTTTTCCTCGGTGGGTTCCTCTGGTGGTGGGGCTTCGACCTTGGCGCGCGACTCCTCGTCGAGGGTATCCGGTACCCTGGATGCCAAGACAAGGCCTTGGGCGTGAGCCCGCGAGAGGAGGATAGGGAGGAGTTCTGCCTCGGGATATCGGGCAGCGAGCCCCAGAGCCAGTGCCCTTCCCTGGGCGTTGGCGAGGAGTGTAGGAAGTACGGTCCTCGATGGATAGGCCAAGGCCATGGCCAGGGTGTAGGCCCTCTGGATGGCGTTCTTCAGGTCCCGCTGGAGCGCCCCTTCGTCCACGGCGAGGACGTCCTTGGTGAAGAGCGTGCCGTCCTCTACAACCCCGTGAAGGTCGAGGCCCACCGTCAGCGGGTAGATCTCCAGCCTGCTGAGGGCCCTCGCCACGTCCCGAGGAATCCGCTGGCCCTGCTCGACCAGCACCTTGTCCTTCTTAATGACGACCTTTCCCCGCTCGATGGCCGCGGGGATTCCCGCCTTTTGCAGATCTCCAACGACGGGACCCGGCTTGAAGGGTGTGTCCCCCTCGTTGACCACTATGTCCTCCGGAGCAGTTTCGCCACCTTTGGCAGGGGCCTTCGTCTTGGTGGCCTCCAATTCCCGGAACAACCTGAAGGGGTTGGAGTCGGTGAGAACCAGGGCAACCTGACCATCGACGAACTTCTCAAGCTCGTCTATCCCCTTGCGCTCTTCCGCAGCAGCCTCCAGGGCCCTGAGGAGGAGGCGGTTCTTCACCACCTTCATCTCAGCCTTGCCCCGCAGCCTGGACCGGATACTCTGCATCTGGGGACCTGGAATCTTGGAGACGCTGGCGAGGCCCACGACCCTGCTCGAGACCAGCCGGTCCTTCAAATCCTCCACGACCTGCGACTTCCTCGGGTGGGCTGCAGTCTCGGCCATCTAGATCACCCTCACGGAGGGCCCCATGGTAGTCTTCACGTATACCGAGCCGATGTTGAACCGTCCCCGAGGCAGGTGGGACTCGACCCTTCTCAGGATGGTCTCCACGTTCTCGGCCAGGTCCGTGGGACTCATCTCTCTCGTTCCCACGGGCGCATGGAAGGTGGGCTTGTCCCTGGAACGAATGCGGACGGCTCCCTTCAGGTTCGCAATCACAGGTCCGGGATCGGCCCCGGGCGGGATGGGCCTCGGCATCTTGCCCCTCGGCCCCAGAACTTGGCCCAGGCGTCGACCGATGGCGGGCATCAGGGGCGCCTCGGCCACGAAGAAGTCGTGATCCTTTGCCAGCTGCTTGGAGCGGGCCCTGTCCTCGGCGAGGGACTCGATCTCCTCGGGAGCGATGATGGTGTCGGCCGCCCCTCGAGCCTTCACGGCCATCTCCCCGCTGGCGAAGATGGCGACCTTGACCACCTTGCCCCGACCGGTGGGGAGGACGATCTCCTCTTCGATGCGGTTTCTCGGCAGGGTCAAGTCTACGTCCCTCAGGTTGATAGAAATCTCCACGCTCTCGTTGAACTTCCTCGGCTTCGCCGAATCGAGAGCCTTCTTGATGGAGTCGGTGATCTTCTTGTCTGCCAAGGAAATCCCTCTGTAGTTCGAGCGGCGGGCGCCTCCTACAGGAGTTTATCTCAACAAGGGAGGGGGCTATAAGCTTTTGGTGGCGTGTCTCACCCGAAGACGCCCTCGTGGAGGCCCTCCTTTACCTCCGTTTGCACCTCCCGGGGGTCCTTACCCTCTACGGAGACGCCGAGGGAGGTGCACGTTCCCAAGACCTCTAGGACCTTCTCCTTCATGCCGGCGCCCAGGGTCCCCTCCTCCTTGATGCGGGCCACCTTCACCACCTGTGCCAGGGTGAGATTGCCGACCCTCTCCTTACCGGGACTGCCAGCTCCCTTCTCCGCCTGCACCTCCTTTAGAATAAGCGCCGAGGTCGGAGGAGTCCCCACCTGCAGGTCGAAGGTGCCCTGGGTTGGGTCCACCACGATCTTGACCGGGACCTTGACGCCCTCGAAGCCGGAGGTCTTCTCGTTGATGGCCTCCACGACCTGCATGATGTTGATCCCCAGCGGGCCCAGGGCGGGTCCGATGGGCGGGCCCGCTGTGGCCTTCCCACCTTCCACCAAGACATCGACAGTCTCCGCCAGGCTACCGCTCCTCCTTCTCTATGACCCGGACGTTGTCTCCGCGGACCGTGACGGGGATGGGGACCATCGCCTCGAAGAGCTCAACTGTGATCTGCTCCTTAGATTCATCGATGTGCTGTACCCGAGCCTTCTCACCCTTGAAGGGACCGGACACGAGTTCGACGATATCGCCCTCCATGATGCCCGAGACCAGCGGCTGGGGCTCTAGGAAATGGTCGATCTCCTCCAGGCTGGTCTCCCCGCGGACCAGACCCCGAGCCCTCCGGATACCTTTGACCATCTGCTGCAACCGCTCGGCGTTCATGGCCTCCACGAAGACGTAGCCACGCATCGTCGTGGGCGAGAGGATCGAGTAGATGCCCGCATCGGAGGACTTCGCCCTCGACGAGACGGAATCGGCGACGGATCTTTCATGGCCTATGGAGGTCTTCACCGCCATTATCGCCTGTCGCGTCGCCGTCGACAGCGTGACCGAGTCAGAGACGGTGGGATCCTCCTGGGACTCCACGGAGACGATGACGTTGAGGCGGTCGCCGTACTTGGCGCCCCGGGGGGTCGTGACTGAGAGGTCCAGCTCTCGGGACTTGCCCTTGGCGAGCTCCAGGGTCTGCTGATAGATCCCCGTGAAGGAGATGTCCCAGACCTTCTCGGTGACGCCAGCGACCTTCACGATCCAGTCCGAGGGCTCCGTCACATCGGAACCGGGGACCAGGTCCACCTTCACCTGGACGGTCTCATCGCCTCCCCCGGTGTTCTCCACCAGGAGGACGTAGCTGACCTCCACGCCGGCCGTGACTATCCGCTTCTCATCCCCTTCCAGGAGGGAGAGACGGAGTCCCCTCTCGACGGCGGCGGGGGGCTTCTCCTCCGGTTTCTCCTTGGGCTTGTAGTCGTCCAAAAGTCCCAATACGACACCTCCTACGGGAAGAGGCCACCAAACCACTTCGGTACCTCGACCATGATTAGGAAGATGAGGAAGCCGAGGCCGCCTAGGAGAAGGAGCCCTATGCCCGTCACCTGGAGGGTCTTCGTGTACTCCTCCGGCGAGGGTTTCTTTGCCATCTTGATGACTCGGCCGTACTTCCCCTTACCCAGCCTCTTGGTCCTCTCTTCGATTCGCTTCTGGAAGTGCCACGCTCGTTCGACAATACCCATTAAGGTTCAGCCTTCCTAGCGCACCAGGTCGAGGCCCGATTCCCGGAGTCTTGGAGCCTCCTTGGGTCCCAATATCTGCCGGCTCTTCACGCCGGTCAGGACCAGCATGACCCTCAGCCTGCGCTCCAGACTCTCATCTATGGTTGCTCCCCATATAATCCTTGCGTTGGGGCTGATTCTCTCCTGGACGTACTCCGAGACCTGCTCGGCCTCCAGGATGCTCATGTCACTGCCGCCCGTCACATTTACTAGGGCCGCGGACGCGTCGCTGACGTCCACCTCCAGGAGCGGGGAGTTTATGGCCTCCTCCACCGCCTCCTCGGCACGGTTTTCCGCCTGGCTCTCGCCGAGGCCCATCATCGCCACACCGCCGCCGTTCATGACGGTCTTGATGTCGTTGAAGTCCAGGTTCACCAGGCCCGGCTTGGTGACGATCTCAGTAATCCCTTTGATAGAACGCATAAGGACCTCGTCGGCAACCTTGAAGGCGGCCGAGAGTGGGAGACGGGGGACGAGTTGCAGCAACTTGTCGTTGGGGATCATTATAAGCGTGTCTACGAGCGGCCTCAGCTTCTCCAGCCCGTACTCTGCGTTCTCCCAGCGCACCGCGCCCTCAGCCCGAAAGGGGTAGGTGCAGATTGCGACAGTGAGAATTCCCAGATCCCGGGCGATGCGCGCAACCACGGGGATACCGCCCGTGCCCGTTCCGCCGCCGAGACCGCACGTGAGGAAGGCCATGTCAGAGCCCTCCAGCAGGCTCCTCAGCTCAGCCTCCGACTCCTTGGCGGCCACCTCGCCCACGTGGGGAATGGCACCCGCTCCCAGCCCTCGGGTCGTGGTACGACCCAGCAGGATCTTCTTCGGGGCCTTGATGTAGAGGAGGTGTTGGGCATCGGTGTTGGCCGCGTAGAGGTCGGCTCCAGCTATGCCGGCCTGGACGATGCGGTTAATGGTGTTGCTACCTGCGCCGCCTATGCCGAAGATGCGGATGACCGTCCTAAGACTCTTCAGCACGTCCTCCAGCTGCTGATCGGATTCCGAGAGTGCTTCCACCCCGACTGCGGGCTCTCCTGGGCTGGTAAGACTCCTGGCGGCGACGCCCACGGAAACCCCTACCCCACGAAGTCGATGCCGAACCTTTCTTTGACTTCCTGGGCCGTCTTCCTGCCCATGATCTGGCGGGACTTCACGCCGGTGGCGACGAGCATCACCCGGAGGACGTGGCGAAGGGCTGGGTCCACCGTGGCGCCCCAGATGATCCGGGCGTTGGGGCTGACCCGCTCCTGGACCTCCTCGGCCACCCGCTCGGCCTCCGAGACGCTCATGTCCTCTCCTCCTACGACGTTTACAAGGACTCCCGTGGAGGAGCTCACGTCCACCTCGAGGAGTGGGGAGTTCACGGCCTCGTCGATGGCTTCGATGGCTCTCTCCTCTCCGGCGGCCTGACTCTCGCCAAGGCCAATCATGGCGACGCCTCCGCCCTTCATGATAGTCTTGATGTCGTTGAAGTCGAGGTTAACCATTCCGGGCTTTGTCACGAGCTCTGTGATGCCCTTGATGGAGCGCATGAGGACCTCGTCGGCCACCTTAAAGGCGGCGTTGAGGGAGAGTCGAGGGACCAGCTCCAGGAGGCGGTCGTTCGGAATGGCGATAACCGTGTCCGCATTTTCCCGGAGTTTTTCGAGACCCCACTCGGCGTTCTCCGCCCTTATGCGGCCTTCCCCCCCGAAGGGCATCGTCACAACGGCGACGGTCAGGGCACCCGACTCCCGGGCGATGCGAGAAATGGTCCCGATAGCTCCAGTGCCAGTGCCCCCACCGAGGCCGCAGGTGACGAAGACCATGTCGGACTCCGTCAGGATCTGTCTCAGCTCCTCCTCCGTCTCCTTGGCGGCCTGCTCTCCGACGTGAGGCAGGGAGCCAGCGCCCAGACCCTTGGTGAGGCTCTTCCCCAACAGGACCTTCCGGGGGGATCGAGTGTGGAGGAGGTGCTGGGCGTCGGTGTTGGCGGCGTAGAGCTCCGCACCCGTGACCCCTTCCTCCACGATTCGGGTAACGGTGTTGCAGCCGCCCCCGCCGACGCCGATGATCTTTATCCTCGTTCGCAGCTGCGAGAGGACGCTCTCCAGCTCCTGGTTCGCTTCCATGTCATCGTGGGGTGTTGTCCCGACCCCGAAGTCGTCCGACTCAGCGGCTAGAGCGTCCCTTGCCAAAGATTCCATGGTCTCACCTCGAGAACTCTGACTGTCATCCCATCCCTTCCAGGGAAGGGCTTTATGAGACAGTCTGTATAAAAAACTATTGAAGGGGCCTGGGAGGCCTGCAGGGCACCGGTAGCGGGGAACACTTAAGAGCTGGAGGCAGTAGTACCTCCGGGTGCCATGGCCGAACTGGTAAGGATTTGCAGCCTCGACGATCTTGAGGACGACGGCATGATCAAGGTCGAGATCCTAGGCTGTGACTATCTCGTGGTCAGGCGGGGCGATAGGATCCACGTCACGGACGCTTCCTGTACCCACGAGTGGGCAGACCTCAGCGAGGGAACCTTGGAGGGTGACACGGTGACCTGTCCTCAGCACGGCGGGCAGTTCGACATCAGGAGCGGCGCCGTGCTCCGTGACCCGCCCTCCTTCCCGCTCGACACATACAACGTCGAGGTGAAGGACGGTGAGGTATACGCCGACGTCACGGGGTACTAGAGAAACTCAATGAGGACGGACGGGAGCTTGTCCAAGAGATCGGTCGCGGTCATTCCATAGCTGAGTTCTCTGAAGGCTATGTCGCCCGCGTAACCGTTGGCGAAGGCAGCAAGACGGGCGGCGTCGAAGGGTTCCAGTCCCTTTCCCAGGAGGGCCCCCACGAGGCC
>JABAOH010154287.1_pt2 | contig 25703 bp, 22 predicted proteins | sample 7062181 | NCBI WGS metagenome assembly JABAOH01 (sample SAMN14538630, study PRJNA623070) | marine sediment metagenome | biome: marine biome [ENVO:00000428]; feature: marine pelagic biome [ENVO:01000023]; material: deep marine sediment [ENVO:00002113]; isolation source: pool of 5 deep marine... | reverse complement strand
GGCATCTGTTCAAGACGAAGAGCAATCTGCTGATTCTGTCAGCAAAGACAATCAAATACCACTTTCCAACGGAGATTATGAGTCTTATCCTGTATTTAAGGCTAGTGAGATACTGGATGAAGATATTCTCAAAGGGGACCACTATGAAGTTATGGAAGAAGTTAGAAATGACTGTATTTGGAACTCATACACCATAAAATCTGATTTTGGTGAATATCAAGCTCGAAATACTGACGTACTTAAAGTTCGGGTCAATGAGATTGAAGCAACTGCTAAATTAAAACAAATCTCGGGGGGTGAAGCATTGGCAGTTGGCGCGGTTGATAGTGTTATTATTCCCTTTAAATCTGCAATTAACATAGCAACGCACCCGGTGGATACTGCTAAGGGAGTGCCGGGAGGGATCGTCACGTTTTTCAAAAAGATATATTATTCCGGTGAAAAAGTTGTGATCGTAACGGGACAAACCGCAAAGAATGTAGGTGGAGCGGTAACGGCCTCCAGTGATGAAGATGGTGAGGAAGGGGGCAGTTCTTATGATGTAGTCGGAAATGTTTCATACCTCGCAGATTGGTATTTGGGAATCAGTGGTGGTGAAAGACGTCTTGCGAAGAAGCTTGGAGTGGATCCTTACACATCAAATCCTGAGCTTGCGGGGGAGTTAAAAAGAGTTGCTAAGTACGATAGAATAGGTCGGTTCGGTTTTGGTTTTGTAGACATTCCCACTCCGTCCGGAATGGGTTATGTAAAAGATGTAAACCACTATGTATGGGACAAAGACCCTAAAGAGCTTAGAGATTTTAACAAGGCAAATTTATTGGAAATGGGTATTGATGAAGAGCTAGTAGATGAATTTATGGACTCTCCATATTACAGCCCGTCCTTTCAGACTGCAGTTGTTTTTTCTTTATTGGAGCTTCCTAACGTTGCAAACCGTGAAGAAATTATCGAAGACGCAGTGGTGGCTTCATCTATTTCAGAGTCTAAGTTCTTTGTGCATATAGTTATGCTTCTAGTTTGGTTTAATAACACCCAGAGTCCTCTAAAGGAGATAGTAAACCATGCTGATATCACCTCCGGTCGTACTGAGGATGGAAGATTTATAACTATATTTCCTGTTGATTATCTATGCTGGTCCGAGAAAGTAGCAGATGCGGCAAGGTTTCACGATAAGATTTTTAAAGAGTTAGAGGACGATGATAAAGAACTATGGATAGTAGGCCGGGTGTCTGATAGAGTAATGCTCGAGTTAAATAATCTTGGCTGGGAGGTTGTGGTGCAAGAAACGATTGAAGTAGATTCATTTGGCGAAGACAGGAAAAAAGAAGAAGCTACAAAAGGTATAAACGAGAAAGCATTTGATGTTTTTCAGGACGGAAATAAAGAAAGCGGTACACAGAATAATCAATAATATCAGCTAATCCGGATTATTATCTAAATATCTTATTAAAGGGCTTGATTAATAGGCCTGTTCTGGTTGAATATCATCTATGAGCAAGAGAAAAGTTGTGCTTATTGCCGGAGACGGCATAGGCCCCAACATTACAGCTGCAGTAAAGAAAGTTGTTGCAGCCTCAGGTGCCGAGATAGACTGGGTAGAGCGCAAGGCGGGTATAGCAGCACTTGAGGACGGACCAGAGGTGCTTCCTGAGAGCACTATTGAGGCAATCCGTGAGCATAGAATTGCGCTAAAGGGTCCTTGCACAACTCCCATAGGCGAGGGATTTACCTCTGTTAACGTTCAGCTCAGAAAGACTCTGGATCTCTATTCGGCCATCAGACCGGTCAGGAATTTTAAAGGGATAGAGACGCACTACACGGGTGTAGATCTTGTTATAATCAGGGAAAACACAGAAGGCCTGTACAGCGGAGTTGAGAATGTTGTTAGCCCCGGGGTTGTAATGAGCATGAAGGTCACAACGGAGAAGGCCTGTACACGCATTTCAGAGAAGGCCTTTAAATACGCAAGGCTGAGGGGGCGGAAAAAAGTAACCGTATTCCACAAAGCCAACATTATGAAAATGACGGACGGTCTTTTTATAACAAAGTCCCGCGAGGCAAGCGAGAGGCATCCGGATATTGAGTATGAAGAGATGATTATTGATGCAGGCTGTATGAAATTGGTTCAAGACCCGACTCAATTTGATATCTTACTTTTGGAGAATCTATATGGTGACTTGTTAAGCGACTTGTGCGCAGGCCTTGTTGGCGGGCTAGGGGTTGTGCCCGGTTCTAATATAGGTGATAACATGGCAGTGTTTGAAGCTGTCCACGGGTCTGCTCCTGACATAGCTGGGAAAAACATAGCCAATCCGCTTGCCCTTATGATGTCCTGTGTGATGATGCTTAACTATCTGGCGGACAATGAGGGTATCGAGTATTATGCGGAGTGCGCAACTAAGATTAGGAACGCCTATAATAAAGCTGTAGAAGAGAAGGCGACCACGCGTGATCTGGGCGGCAGCCTTGGTACCCAGGAATTTGCAGACGCAGTCATCGAAAGGCTGTAATTATTGTTTAAGTTCCAAGATTGTTATGTAAGACTCTTAGAAAATTTCCGTTCATGATTTTCTCAACACGGCTCTCGGTGTAGCCTTTTTCACAGAAATAATCAGCTATCCGCGGAAGATCAGCTACCGTTCTCAGCACTTCGGGGAAGTCCTCGATCTTAGCTCCGTCCATGTCGCTTCCTATACCCACATGATCTTCACCACATAGATTGACCATATAGTCTGCGTGAGCAAATACATCTTCAAGCGTAGGACTCTTGTCCCCGATTTTAAGGAAATAGTTGTATAGCACTATCCCTGTTACTCCGCCCCTCTCTGATATTGCCCGGAGCTGCTCGTCTCTAAGGTTTCTCGGACTATCGGTCAGCGCTCTTGCATTTGAATGGGTAGCGATTGGTATAAGATCTGTAAGAGCAATTGCCTCCCAGAAGCACTTCTCGTTTAGGTGCGAGAGGTCAAGCGTGATACCAAGCTCATTCATTCTCTGAATCAGCTCTATACCTTCTGTGGTAAGACCGTCATCCGAGTCATTGCCCGATGCATATTGGTTTTTGTTATTCCATGCAGGCCCTATTATCCTGATTCCTCTCCTGTAGAACTCATCCAGGTCAGATACCTTTTCAATCGGATCTGCCCCTTCCATAAGGGTCAAAAAACCTATCCTCTCATCTTGTCCGAACCTCTCTAAGTCTCCGGCACCTTTGATTTGATACACATCATCTTTATGCTGGCTGTAAATTTCATTATATTTATCCAGCTGCTCCATGGCAGACTGCACGGTTTTATCAGGTTTATGCTTCGGATGGACAAACACAGTGTTGAAAACCATCCTGACATTACCCGCTTTAAGCCCTGGTAGCGTAATCATGCATGGAGAGCTCGGGTTCACAAAATCCCTTTTAAAATGATTCAAATGGAAAGCTATGTCTTCGTGAGCGTCTAAAATGAGAAAATTTTTCATATTAACTAAGCATAAAAACCCATGCTGGCAAAACTTACGACTGATCCGGTGTCGGTCTCAAGCGCCTGATCATATCCGAGTATTTTTCCGTTTTCTGCTTGTATTGTGCTAAGTGTTGCATATATGGATGACAGACCGCAGATTTTTCTCCAGTCTTTCTCCTCTTCTACCGACCGGTAAAAACCCTCGGCGTCTAGTTTTTCACTAAACTCCAAACTTCTAATATCCCTCTCCTTTATCCTGCCGAGGGTGAGTTCATTGACATGCTCACGGTCTCCGAACTTAGGCCCCACATGAGCCATATCGACCCCTGCTATGATAAACACTCTCTCACCCAGCTCATCTATGATTTGGGAAAATGCACTAAGGAATTTTGATATTCTGCTGTCTTCTTTCGGAGATTTTCCCGTCTGCACAAGGCTGTAAAAAGAATTGCATAGTATCGGCAGGATCTTATATTTTCTATCCCTAAGCACATACTGCAGGAATGCGACCTGAAATTCTATGGAGTGCTCGGTTCTGTGAGCTATCTCACCTTCGAATAAATCCCAGCTGCATTCATTAATCATTCTGTCTATCAGCTCATTATCCGTCTGGGATACTCCAAGGGGCGTCTCAAAATTTTTCCTGGTGAAGATATAGGGGTTGTCCACGTCCGCATAGTGGGACGTGCCGAAGATTATATAGGTATCGGCAGGGCAGCTCTCATCAAGCTCCCTGTAGGCTCTTGCGTATAAGTGTCCGCCTCTTGTGAAATCAATATGCGGGGATATCAGCCCTCTCAGTTTTCCCTCTGGCCCCACTTGCGGCTCATCCTGCTTCGCTTCCGTGAAGAATCTTTCAAACCACCCGTTCAATTCCGCAACCTCAAGGGGATAGGACAAGCCCGCATGGCTCGAGGGTCTTACATCTGAAGAATTGAAGTCCTCGACTATCTTGGTCATGTGGTCCTTATATTTTTTGCTATCTAAGAAAAGCGCCTGGTCCAGCTGATCTATCAGATGCTCGAGTTCCTCATCGGGAACCCTCTCGCCAAATCTCTCTTGGCATTTTTGCTGTATGTCTTCAACTGTGTTTCTGCCGTCAAATAGGCTTATAATGAACACCGTTTCTTGGGATAGGAGCATCACCTTGTCGCTTACTTTGTTCGGGTCCCTCAAGCATATGAATCTCTGTCCTTCGTGCTCGACCGGGAATGCTTCTAGCGGATTTAGCTTCGGATTTTCCATTTGATTTATCTACCTGGGTTTACCCCAGCCGCCTCCCCCGGGGGTTTCAATGCTTATACTGTCTGCTTTTTTCACATCAAAAGTCGCTTTTGCTGCAATCGGTCTCGCTTTATTTCTGCTGATTAGAGTATTTTTGCCTCTCTTCCCCGGCTTTCCTCCTTCAATTCCATATGGGGCAAATTTTCTTCTATCTGTTATCATTGATACCGTTGCCGGAGATAAAAACTTATACTCTCTTATGATAGAATCGCCGCCTTTGAACTTCCCTAGTCCGCCGCTGTTTTTTCTTATCGAATAAGAATTTATCATAACCGGAAGCTCGCGCTCAAGCGCCTCTACCGGAGTGTTCAAAGTATTTGTCATATGGGTTTGCACCGCACTAACCCCGTCTAATCCAATACGTGCTCCCATTCCGCCCGCTATGGTCTCATAGTATGCATATTGATGACCGGTCCTTGGATTTATTCCTCCAAATGTGAAATTGCTCATCGACCCCGCACTTGCTGCAGGAACCATATGAGGATCTGCTTTGGATAAAGCACCAAATACCACATCCACAATCCGCTGAGATGTTTCAACGTTCCCTCCCACCACTGCAGATGGGTATTCTATTCTGCGCTTAGAATAGAGTTCTTGTCTACAATTATTTCGATTGTTCTTAGGGGTCCTGAGTTGAGAGGCATTGTCTTAGGTGCCAGGCACTGAAAAACATAAATAGTCGCTGCAGTAGTTACGCTGTAAGGAGCGTTCATATTGCCTCTCACACGCTTTGAGCTTCCCCTAAAATCAACTCTCGCCGCGCGCCCCTTTATTGTAATTCTTGCTCTTATAGGAATTTTTTTTGTTCCGGCTCCATCGTCGTCCAGGTAATCCTCGAATTCATAGCTGCCATCCGGGATCTCTCTTATAACTTCTTTCATAATCTTCTCGCTGTAGTTCAGGAGCTCTCGCCCGGCTTGTTTTATATTTTTGAGAGAATATTTTTTTATAGTCTCCTTGAGCCTCTTCTCCCCCAATTCAATAGCACCTACCTGAGCGTTGAAGTCGCCTTCTCTTTCCTCAGGGTCTCTTGTCGAATTTAGGATCTCATTAAAGAGCTTTTTATTAAGTCTGCCCTTTCTATAGAGTTTCCGTGGGGATATCAAAATTCCTTCCTCATCTATAGATGTCGACAGAGGCATTGATCCTGGAGTAAGGCCCCCAATGTCTGCATGGTGCGCTCGGGATGCTACAAAGAACTCAAGTTTGCTCTTATAGAAAACCGGCATAATACAGGTCACGTCAGGAAGATGAGTTCCCCCTCTAAAAGGGTCATTTAGGATTAAAACATCGCCCTCATCTATCTCGGGCATATCCAGCACTGCCCTTACAGCAAAACTCATAGACCCTAGATGTATAGGTATATGGGCAGCCTGAGCGATCATATCACCGTTTGAGAGGAATATTGCACATGAGAGGTCTCTCCTCTCTTTTATGTTGGGAGAAAATCCGGCCCTTATCAGCACAACTCCCATTTCCTCCGCAATCGAGCTTAGGATGTTCTGGTAGATTTCTAAATCAAAAGCACTGAGAGACATATAGTTAGATGACCCCGGTTTCTCTATTCTGCGTTATTTGCTGGCGGAACCTTGATCTGAGTATAGTTCCAATACTTACACTGCTCGGAATTGTAATATTTTATTATTGAATTAGGGACGAAGATTTTTACCGGGCTTCCTGGAATTATATGATTCCCGTTTTGACAGCTTTGAACACGCTGCAAATATGATATTTCGGCTTCATCTCCCTTATTGTACTTGCCCTTAATATTTTCAGTGACCTTTACTGTTGCCGTGCATTTTGCCAATAACTCCGGCACAAAGTTGTCGCTGTCGGCAGCGGTGCACTCATCCGATTCATAGGGCTCTCCGCACTCAATTTTTACCACCCTTCCTTCAACTGCAAAGTCTGAGCTTTGAAGCAGTTCTTCTTGACTACAAGGTGCCGGGAGTGCATGTGATAGTATGGGGGCTATTGTAGCAGCGATTAAAATAGCTGGTATTATTAGTAGCTTATTCATGTTTTCATACTAATGTTATTTCATTCTTTGTCAAATAGTATTTTGAGATAGGGTATAGTGATAGCAAAATGGAGCTGGTATTTATATGAAAGTATTGGTTACAGGGGCCTCAGGGTTTATAGGATCAACGCTGGCTGAAAGACTGATTGACGAGGGTTTTCAAGTAGTCGGTATAGACTCGTTTCTTGATTACTACCCAAGAAAGATTAAAGAGAAGAACCTTGAGAGCTTGTTATCAAGGCCGGGATTTGAGTTTATTGAAGCTGATATATTGGATGCGGACTGGGATAGTATATTGAGTTCGGTAGGAGGAGTATTCCATCAGGCGGCCATTGCCGGTGTGAGAGCAAGCTGGGGCAAGAGTTTTAATCAGTATGTGGAAAACAATATCCTTGGAACTCAAAAACTTCTTGAAGCCTGTAAGGATAAGGAGCTTGATAAATTTATTTACGCCTCTTCTTCATCGGTTTACGGCGATACAACCGATTTACCTATTAGAGAATCCTCCGAGACCAATCCCATATCCCCCTACGGCGTATCAAAGCTGGCAGGTGAACACTTGGCATCCCTCTATAGTAAGGGATACGGCGTTCCAACAGTATCGCTCAGGTACTTCACTGTCTATGGCCCGAGACAGCGGCCGGATATGGCATTCCACAAATTCATCACTGCGGTAATGAGGGGGGATCAGATAGATATCTACGGTACAGGCGAGCAGACTAGAGACTTCACATACATAGATGATGCCGTTGAAGCAAACCTGCAGGCATTTAACAGTGGCAAGCCGGGGGAGGTATACAACATTGGGGGCGGAAGCAGGATCGAGCTTCTTGAAGCCGTACGTTTAATTGAAGAAATAGTAGGCAAGAAAGCCAATTTAGTCCACACGAACGCGCAACGCGGGGATGCTAAGCATACTTTCTCTGATATCAGCAAGGCAAACGCCGATTTTGGTTATAATCCGCAGGTAGATATAAAGCAAGGGCTTTTAAATCATTACGAGTGGTTAAAAGAAAACATCGATGTGTACTAAATAGTTTAGGAGATAGCTTCTTTGAGTGTCTCACCCATCTCAGCCGGGCTTGGACAAACCCTGACACCGGCCGACTCAAGTGCTGCAACTTTATCTTTAGCGCTTCCGGAGCTTCCTGAAATAATAGCACCGGCATGACCCATCCGCTTGCCTTTCGGAGCAGTTGAGCCTGCTATGAATGCGACAACGGGTTTATTGACGTTGTCTTTAATGTATGCGGCAGCTTCTTCCTCCGCGCTTCCGCCGATCTCTCCTATAAGGATTATGGCCTCGGTGTCTCCATCTTGGTTAAAAAGTTCTAATATGTCAATGAATGTTGATCCTATAATAGGATCGCCTCCGATACCCACTGAGGTAGACTGCCCTATTCCGAGCTCAGATAGCTGCCACACAGCCTCATATGTAAGCGTTCCGCTTCTGGATATAATCCCCACATTCCCCGGCGTATGTATATAGCCGGGCATGATTCCGACTTTTGCCTCACCCGGTGTCATAACCCCGGGACAGTTGGGTCCAACTAGTCTTGTGCTCTTGCCTTCCATATATTTTTTCACCTTAACCATATCCAGAGTGGGTACTCCTTCGGTTATACAGATTACAAGCTCTATACCCGCATCTATTGCCTCTATCATTGAGTCCATAGCAAACGCGGCAGGCACAAATATCAGCGAAGTATTTGCCTCAGTTACCCTTCTTGCGTCCTCAACAGTATCGAACACCGGAAACCCTTCCACCTCTGTTCCGCCTTTACCGGGTGTTACTCCGCCCACTACCTGTGTGCCGTAGTCTCTGCATTGGGTTGCATGAAACAGCCCTGCGCTTCCGGTTATTCCCTGCACTATTACTTTGCTGTCTTTGTTTACTAAGATGCTCATTAGTTAGAACTCCTTTGTGTAATCTGTATTCAAATAAGTCTCGTAAAAAACCGTGGAATCATAACACAGCGTGGTTGGGGTTTCAACCTATCAATATATAGAACCTTTTCTTATTCTATATTCTGTACCTGCTCCCTTATCTTCTCCATCTCGGACCGTAAGTCGATAATATAATGAGATATGGCCGCATCTTTAGATTTTGCAGATATTGTTCCGGCTTCTCTATTCATTTCCTGAAGCAGAAAATCAAGCTCTTTTCCGATCGAGCCTTTTTTACGGCACGTTTCCCTGAATTTGCTAATGTGCGCCTTTAGCCTTACAAGCTCTTCCGTAATGTCGCTTCTTTCGGCCAAAAACGCTGTTTCCTGGTAAAGCCTCTCCTCATCTATCTTTGTGTCTTCTAGGAGCTTTTCAATTTTTTCTTTGAGTTTTAAAGAGGTGTTTTTAATATAATCTTTTCTTTTGGATTTAATATTACCTGTTAGTTTCTCGATTATTTTCAGCCTCTGTTTTATGTCTTTTTCTAGCTTGCGCCCTTCAGAAATACGGGAATCATCGAGTTTTTTAATCGCGTTTAGGACGGTTTTGATAATATTTGCTGCCTCACGCTTACCAAGGGCCTGTGTTGCCTCACCTGAGAATATCTCTCTTATCGTTAGGAAATGCTCAAGTCTGGTTTCTTCTTTTATGCCGAGCTCTTTTTTAAGTTTGTCTATATTAGTTTTAGTTTTCTTCGCCAGATCCATGTTTAGAGAGAAAGAGCCGTTCCCCGCTGCCTCAAGTGTGAGAGTTACTCTCACCTTGCCTCTTAGAATCATATTCTTTACAGCATCAGTGAGCTGGTTTTCAATGGGATAGATAACCTCCGGGAGTTGTAATTTGATATCAATGAATCTATGGTTCTCAGAGCGGGTCTCGACTGTTAGTTTTCCCTGTTTAGTATCAAGCTCGCTCTTTCCGTATCCCGTCATGCTTTTCATATGGTTGATTCCTCAGCCATCTGGCTTACATATTGTTTCCTCAGTTCTTTAAATAAGTCCCGAATTTCCTCAGCCCCGTAGTCGGGATATGTCCATTGAAGTACCGTGTATTCATCCTTTATATATCTTAGTGTTAAATCTGCATATACTCCCCTGCCCAAATAGGGCCTGTGCGAATAGCCTTTTCCTGTGGCAAGGATTATGTGTTCTTGAGCTATGTAGCCCGGGTCAATATTCACCGTTCTACGTCCTTCATATGAAAATACCTCTTCCAACTTATTTGTAAATGTTTTTATCTCTATAATTTCATCTCTTCTAATTAGTTTTTGAAACGTTATAAGCTTTCTAAGAAGATGATCCCCCATTTCTTCTCTATAATATGAGCTGTGGTCAAAAGGACGAGCATTGCTCTCAAAATCAATCTGGCCCAGCTTTTCCTGGAGCTGGTCTAATATTTCATTTACTCTAGCTTTGGGTTCGTATATTAGACCCATAAAAAGTTTTACTGGCGCAGGCTCTTTTAAAGTGCTCATGTTAGTCTATCGATTATAGTACAAAGTTCATATATAAAATTATCTTGAATTCTAACACTGAACAATTATTCTATTCCACATTATAATCTATTTACTGGACTGTTATTATGAAATTTAGACGTATGAGAGCATTAGCTCTATTAGTTACGACATTTGCCGTAATTTCTTGCGCTGATAAGACCATAGTCGACACAAACCCGGAGAGGCCTAAATATGATCCGTCTCCTACTGTTGTTGTTGAGAGGTTTTTAAAAGCGCTGCAACACGAGGATTTTAAAAGAGCCTATGAATATACTTATGCCCCTGCTACAGATGAGGCGGGATATGTGATTCAAATGAGCAATATATATAAAGAAAATCAGATTAAGATTAACAGCTTTCAAGTTTTAGGAACACAAATTTATGAGTTCAGTGCAACAGTTGCAGTACAGATCGACCAACAGCTCAAGTCTCCTAAGACGGGACAGTTAGTAAATTTGAATCAAAAAAGCAGATACTCCCTCGGATTATATGATAAAAAATGGAAAGTGACGGGCGGTGATTGTTATGAGGGCTGCCTGGAAGAAGAAATACCTGAATTTGAGATTACGGAATAGCTAATGACAAAAGTTTCTATAATGGGTGTTGCAGGGAGGATGGGAAGGAGTATATACCACCTTCTGGATGCCGAAGATGATATTCAAATAGTTGGAGCAACCGAAATTGATTCCCATCCCGATATGGGAAAAGATATCGGTTTAGTAGTGGGAGACCGGCAAATAGGTGCCGTGCTTACAGACGATATTGACGAGGCGTGCAGTGAGGCAGATGTAATAGTTGATTTCACTACCCCTGCGTCAACAATGAACCATGCAGAATATGCGGGCTCAACCGCAAAGGCCATGGTTATTGGAACTACCGGGTTTGACGATAATCAAAAAAGTGAGCTCATCGGGCTTGCGAAAAACTTTCCTTGCGTGTTTTCCCCGAATATGAGCATCGGTGTGAATGTGATGTTTGAAGCCACAAAGAGGCTCGCCGAAGTTCTGGGCGATGATTTTGATGTTGAGATAATAGAGGCGCACCATAAACACAAAGTGGATGCCCCAAGCGGCACTGCCCTAAAGCTGGGAGAGGCAGCCGCAGAGGGACTGGCCCGCGATTTCAGCTCTGTTGCCCGCTATGAGAGACATGGTACGATAGGTGAGCGCAAAGAAAAGGAAATCGGCATGCAGACCATAAGAGCAGGCGACATAGTAGGGGAACATACTGTTATGTTCTGCGGCGCAGGGGAGAGGATAGAGCTTACGCACCGGGCTATGAGCAGGGATAACTTTGCAAAAGGAGTGGTGCGCGCAGTTAAATGGATTCCGGCAAAGCCGGCGGGTATCTACACGATGAAGGAAGTGCTCGGCCTCTAGGTCTAATAAGACTAATCTGCCCCATATCATTTTCTGACCCTATATCATGTTCAAATTTGAAATCTTAAAAACAGACGAGTCAACCGGGGCAAGATTAGGCAGAATGACCACTGCACACGGTGTGGTCGAAACTCCTGCATTCATGCCTGTGGCCACTCATGCGACTGTCAAAAGCATGACATCGGATGAGATCCGGGATATGGGATATAATCTAATAATAGCTAATGCTTATCATCTGTATCTTCGTCCCGGGCACAAAGTGATTGAAAATCTTGGTGGGCTTCACAAGTTTATGTCGTGGGACCGCACGATTACCACAGACAGCGGCGGCTATCAAGTTCTAAGTCTCGCTCAAACCAGAAAGATTAAAGACGACGGGGTTCTTTTCAGATCACACCTCGACGGAAGCGAGCATTTCTTTACTCCCGAGAAGTGCATTGAGATACAGGAGAGCTTAGGGGTGGATATTATGATGTGCTTGGATGAATGTCCTCCCTATCCATCTGCCAAAGATTATATGGAAAAGTCCGTAGAGCTAACTACAAAATGGGCAAAACTATGCAAAGATTCAAAAAGACGCACAGACAACGCCCTTTTCGGTATAGTGCAGGGAGGTGTGTATGAAGACCTAAGAGAGAGGTCTGCTCTTTCCCTAATGGAGATAGGTTTTGACGGATATGCGCTTGGCGGACTCGGAATAGGGGAGGACCCGGATAGAACTTATGAGATTACCGAGAGCACGCTTGGACACCTTCCAACGGATAAGCCAAGATATTTAATGGGGCTGGGCAAACCCGAGGATATTGTCACAGCGGTCTCAATGGGGGTCGATATGTTTGACTGTGTTATTCCCACGCGCAACGCAAGAAACGGCACTCTCTTTACAAGCGAGGGAAAACTGGTTATAAAAAATGCGCAATTTGCCGAAGATGTGGGGCCGATTGACGAGGGTTGTGAGTGTTATACATGCAGGACTTTTACTCGTGCTTACTTAAGACATCTATACTTGGCCAAGGAAACGCTGGTTTTAAGGCTACTCACTCTTCACAACCTACATTTTTATGCGGAGTTAATGAAGGATATTCGCCAGAGCATTGAGAGCGGTGATTTTCCAAATTATTTATCTAGGGTAAAATCCATTGGAGGAATTTAATAAATTGAGAAATATAACAACCATATTTTTAACCTTATCCGTAGCAATATTACTGACTGGATGTCCCCCTCCGGGCGGTGCAGAAGGCGAAGGAGGAAACCCGCTTATTACATTTCTTCCTTTCATACTAATCTTTGTGATCTTCTATTTTCTGATCCTAAGACCGCAGCAAAAGCAAAATAAGGAAAGAAAGCGTTTGCTCAGTGAGCTTAAACGCGGGGATGATGTAATAACCAACGGAGGCATTTACGGTAAGATACTAAATGTTTCAGAAGACGACGTAATCACTCTTGAGATTGCAAAAGGTGTAAGCATACAGATTAGCCGCTCGGGAATTGCCGGTCTGCAGCCCTCTGCAGAGGCAAAAACAAAGGAGGATAAGTCTAAATAATGAGAGCTTCCAGAGCATGGATTGCTACAATCCTTATAGTTACAGTTTTATCTCTTGTTCTATTAGCACCCACATATTTGGGTGACAGCACTCCAAGCTGGTGGGGCAAACTGTTTCCCGACAGAGGTGTTAGATTGGGGCTCGACCTAAAGGGCGGAATCTTTCTCCTAATCGGCGTTGACTCTGAAGAGGGCGTAATACAAGAGCTTAAAAGCATCAAGGATTTTATGAATGAGGAATTGAAAGATGATAGGATTCTAATTAAAGGCTCTTCAACAAAAGACGACACGCTTACACTGCAATTTTTTTCTAAATCCGATTTAGACAAAGCAAAAGCTGTTGCTGAGGAAAATAATTTCGATGAGCTTGCCGATATTGAAGAAGATAATTTGTCACTTAACTTTACGTTGAAAGGCTCTTATGTTGCAGATGTCGAGCAAAGGGCTATAGAGCAGGTCAAACAGGTAATAGAGAACAGGGTTCAGGAGCTTGGGCTCGTTGAGCCGTCTATACAAAAAGCGGGCGATGACAGAATATTGATTCAGGTCCCGGGCGCATCAGAGAAAGACCGTCAGCGCATTATTGATATTATTAAAAGATCTGCAGTACTGGAATTTAAGATAGTACAAACCACGGGTGCAACACAAGAGACTGTGCTTGCGGCGGTCGATGTAGCAAGCCCCGATGAGCTTGCGGCTAAGAACCTGGCTATCTACCCGGGGGATACGGGAATTGAGAACGAGCAATTTTTCATAACTGACATTGATGCTCCGATTACAGGAGGCTCACTTGCCGGCGCAAGGCTTACTTTTGACGAATTAGGCAAGCCTGCGGTCAGTTTTACGTTTAAAGGCGAAGGGGCAAGTAAGTTCGGGGTCCTCACCGAGCAAAACATCGGCCGAAGGTTAGCAATAGTATTAGACGGCGTGATCAAATCCGCGCCGACCATTCAGGACAGAATTACTTCACAGGGAAGGATTACCGGTAATTTCACATCCGAGGAAGCAAAGGATTTGGCTCTGGTTCTTAGATCAGGTGCGCTGCCCGTTCCCGTAGAAATTGAACAGGAAAGAACCGTAGGGCCCTCACTTGGAAAAGAGTCTATAGATAAGGGAAAAACGTCTATGATCATAGGCGGTATATTGGTCATTATCTTTATGATTTTCTTCTACAGGCTTCAAGGTGTCGTAGCCGATGTCGCACTAGTTCTAAACATGGTGTTTATAATGGCATTCCTATCCGCCTTCGGTGTTACTCTCACGCTTCCGGGTATAGCGGGCTTGGTACTTACGCTGGGTATGGCAGTAGACGGAAACATAATCATTTTTGAGAGGATTAAAGAGGAGCTTGCGACCGGTAAATCTCCGCTTGCTGCAATTGACGCAGGTTATGGACGCTCGCTTTGGACAGTGCTAGATGCCAATATAACTACTCTTATTACAGCGCTGATACTGTTCTGGTTCGGTACAGGTCCTATCAAGGGATTTGCGGCAACACTTTCAATCGGAATCATTTCAACCGTATTTAGCAACGTAGTTGTAGCAAGAGTTATTACAAATCTAATCTATGAAAATAGAAAGGTACCTGCCCTGAGCATTTAGGGGATACTTAGGAGGATATGGTAATTTGGAATTCTTAAAATCCGTAACTAATATCGATTTTGTATCAAAAATGAAAAAGGCGATATATGTCTCTATCGTCTTAATAATCATCGCAATAGGATCGCTTATTTATCACGGGGGACCCAACTGGGGAGTAGAGTTTACCGGCGGAACCGAGATTCACATTAAACTGGCAAAAGAGATAAGTATTGCTGATATTACTAAGATTCTGGATACAACCGGATACCCTCCTGAGATAGTGCAGCAGCTGGGTTTGGCCGGCGACAAAGAATATCTAATCCGATTTTCTCCAGACACGGTTAAGTTTGACCAAATCCAGGGCTTTCAGACTGAGCTTGAGAAGATTATCGCTACGAATGAGTCTTTTAAGGGCGGCTCAATTCAGAGGGTAGACTACATCGGTCCCAGGGTCGGCACGGAGCTCATTAGAAAAGCTGTTATTTCTATCTTATTAGGCTGCGTGGGGATTCTCATATACGTAATGATACGTTTTGAGTTCGGTTTTGCTATGGGAGCCGTAATTGCTCTTGTGCACGATACGATTATTACCCTCGGAGCAATCTCCATTACTAACAAAGAGTTCACCCTTGCTCTAGTTGCCGCACTGCTTACTGTAATAGGTTATTCGGTTAACGATACAATTATCATATTCGATANNAGTTTCCGGGATGTAGTAAATCTGGGTGTTAACCTGACCTTAAAGAGAACCATTTTAACGAGTATTACCGTTTTTCTAGTACTTATCCCCCTATTTTTATTTGGTGGATCTGTAATTCATGATTTTGCGTTTACTCTGATCGTCGGTGCGATTATAGGTACATATTCATCAATATTTATTGCAAGCGCATTTGTGGTTTATTGGAGAGGCAGAAAAAAATCCACTTAATTTGTTTTCTGAGCACTTGACTACATCTTAGATGATGGACTATATCATATTCTCCCTATTTATATTTGTTGCGGTTGCGGGGCTGATTTCTCACGTGTTCGGGTTTCCAGGCAATTTTATTATTCTTGCCGACTCGATTCTATTTGGCTGGTACGACGGATTCACAGAAGTTACTCTGAAGATACTGGTAATTTTACTTGCTCTTGCGCTTCTAGGAGAGCTGGTTGAGTTTATTGTAGGCATACTGGGAGCTAAAAAATATAAATCCAGCAACAAGGCTATTGTTGGCTCTATTGTGTTTGGTATTATAGGTGGTATTTTAGGTATTCCATTCTTTTTTGGAATTGGAGCCGTGATCGGCGCCTTTATAGGTGCGTTTGTAGGAGCTTTCCTCGTCGAGTACTTCTTAGAGAAGAACGTAGACAGGGCCGTGAAGTCAGGGTGGGGAGCTTTTATTGGAAGAATTGCAGGCACATTTTTTAAAGGGGCGCTCGGAGTGGCAATGATAGTCATAGTAGTGGTTGCATATGTAGGGAACTAACAGTTATGCAGGAAAAATTAGAAGAAGTTAAAAAACAGGCCGAGGCGGAATTGCAGGGGATTTCTGACGAGGTATCGCTTCAGAACCTGAGAGCAAAATATGTCGGCAGAAAAGGCGTTATTACTGAAATCTTAAAAGGCATGAAGGATGTTCCCGCAGAAGAACGCCCAATGATGGGTCAGCTGATTAATCAGGTTAAAGATGCAATAGAAGAGGCTTTTGATCACAAGTCAGCACAGTTAAAAGAAGAGAAGAAAAAAAAGGCGATCGCCGAGGAAAAAATAGACGTAACTCTTCCTGCCAGAGCGGTTGCTGTTGGTGCTAAACACCCCGTCTCCCAAGTAATGGAAGAGATTATCGGCATATTTGAGAAGATGGGTTTTGAAGTAGCCGAAGGGCCTGAAGTAGAGACTGACTACTATAATTTTGAAGCCCTGAATATCCCAAAGAACCACCCGGCCCGCGATATGCAGGACACTTTCTATATCTCCGATGAAGTGGTGCTTAGAACTCATACATCCCCTGTTCAAATACGGGTTATGGAGAAGAAGCCGCCCCCTATCAAAATTATAGCTCCCGGCAGAGTATACAGATGTGACAGCGATGTATCGCACACTCCTATGTTTCATCAGATCGAAGGGCTACTGGTAGACAAAAACATAACTTTCGGAGATCTAAAGGGTGTACTTACCGAGTTTCTCAGGCTTGTATTCGGAGAGGGCACAGCTGTCAGGTTCAGACCAAGCTTTTTCCCTTTCACAGAGCCCAGCGCAGAAGTGGATATCGAGTGCGTCATATGCGAAGGCAAGGGATGCAGGGTCTGCAAGGAAAGCGGATGGCTCGAGATTCTGGGCTGCGGAATGGTTGACCCGGAAGTGTATAAGAGCGTTGACTATGATCCCGAAGTATACAGCGGCTTTGCCTTTGGTATGGGCATAGAAAGAATAACTATGCTCAAGTTTGGCATTAACGATATAAGGCTATTTTTTGAAAACGACATCAGATTTTTAAAGCAGTTTATTTAATAATCGGTCTTCGTGATGAATTGATTTTAATTCTCATGTATATTACTAGCCCACAAATTAAAATTCACTTACAAGGAGTAAGGAAAAAATGTCTGTTAGACCCGACCACTGGATTAAAAAAATGGCTTTAGAGCACAAAATGATAGAGCCTTTTGTAGACGAGCAGGTGAGAGAAGGGACAATCTCATACGGCGTGTCAGCCTACGGGTATGACATAAGGGTCAGCAGAGAATTTAAGGTTTTTACAAACGTTCATAACTCAGTTGTGGATCCTAAGAGTTTTGACGATAAGTCCTTTGTAGAGATCGAAGCAGACGAATGTATGATCCCTCCAAACTCTTTTGCTCTTGCAAGGACCGTTGAGTATTTCAGGATACCAAGGAGCGTGATTACACTCTGTGTTGGAAAGTCCACCTATGCACGCTGCGGCATCATAGTAAACGTAACCCCGTTTGAGCCTGAGTGGGAGGGGTATGTGACGCTTGAGATCTCAAACACGACTCCTCTTCCTGCAAAAATATATGCTAATGAAGGCATCGCCCAGGTTCTGTTCTTTGAGTCTGATGACATCTGCGAGACCTCGTATGCAGACAAAAAAGGAAAGTATCAGAAACAGGTTGGGATTACTCCCCCGAAACTCTAAACACAAGAGGTAATTGAGCTACATTATAGGGCTGCATATAGCCTATATTATTGGCTATTTTCACATGTAGTTTTAATTTTAACAAATGCGCTCAAACCCCCTGATTTTATTTCCCTTTTAGGGTTTTTCATGTTATAATACAGCATCATTTTTTCCGCCCATCGTTAACACGGAGGTAGCTGAATTTTGGAAGTAAAAAGGGACCCGGAGAAGGATATTCCTACAAAAGAAAAGAACTCTTACAGCGCTGAACAAATCAAGGTTTTACCAGGTTTAGAAGCGGTTAGAAAACGCCCTGATATGTATATTGGCGACACCAGCTCCAGGGGTTTTCACCACCTTGTTTTCGAGGTTCTGGATAACAGCGTCGATGAGGCTCTTGCAGGTTTTTGTGACAAGATCATAGTGACCGTTCATGTCGACGGAAGCCTCACCGTGGAGGATAACGGCCGCGGCATACCGGTTGATAAACACGAGGAGACAGGCCGGCCTGCTGCCGAGGTTGTTATGACTATGCTTCACGCAGGAGGGAAGTTCGAGGGCAAGGTATACCAGGTCTCAGGCGGTCTTCATGGCGTGGGGGTAACGGTTGTAAATGCCCTCTCGGAATATCTCATACTCGAGATAAGAAGAGATGGTAAAGTCTGGTATCAGAGATACGAGCGCAGCGAGGCGGTAACGGATCTCAAATCAACAGGAAAAACAGATAGGTCCGGAACAAAGATCAGGTTTAAGCCCGACGATACAATCTTTGAAGTAAGTGAGTTTAACTATGATACGCTGGCGCACAGGATAAGAGAGCTTGCGTTCCTAAATAAAGGCCTGACTATCCAAATAATCGATGAACGAACAGGAAAGGATCAAGAATTCTTCTACGAGGGCGGAATTGTAGCATTTATCGAAGAGCTAAATCGCAATAAGAGACCGCTCCACTCTGACCCCATCTATGTTACCGGTGAAAAAGACGACATCATTGTTGAAGTCGCACTCCAGTATAACGACAGCTACTCGGAGACCATATTCTCCTATGCGAACAATATTAACAACATAGAGGGCGGGACCCATCTTACAGGTTTTAGGGGCGCGCTCACAAGAACCGTTAACAAATATGCCGAGGACAAGGGGCTGCTTAAAAACGCAAAGGTCTCCCTGAGCGGTGAGGATGCAAGAGAGGGTCTTACTGCTGTGATCAGTGTAAAGCTCCCTGATCCGAAATTTGAGGGTCAGACCAAGACTAAGCTCGGCAACACGGAAGTCAAAGGAATAGTGGAAGCGCTGCTTAACGAAAAACTTGGAACATTTTTTGAAGAGAACCCGGCTGTTTCAAAAAAGATAATTGAAAAAGCAGTCGATGCTGCAAGGGCAAGAGAGGCAGCTAGGAAAGCAAGGGAGCTTACCAGGAGAAAGAGCGCTCTTGAGTCCGGCTCACTTCCCGGAAAGCTTGCAGACTGTCAGGAGCGCGATCCCGAGCTCTGCGAGTTATACCTGGTTGAGGGTGAGTCTGCCGGAGGATCGGCAAAGCAGGCAAGGTCCAGATACAACCAGGCGGTTCTTCCTCTTAAAGGTAAAATCCTAAACGTCGAGAAGGCAAGGTTCGATAAGATGCTTAGCAACGAGGAGATAAGAACCCTTATCACTGTGCTTGGAACCGGCATTGGAGCGGACGATTTCGATATAAGCAAGCTCCGCTATCACAAAATCATACTTATGACCGATGCTGATGTAGACGGATCTCATATAAGAACCCTGCTTCTTACATTCTTCTACCGCCATTTCCCTGAGATAATCGAAAAAGGACACTTGTACGTAGCACAGCCTCCTCTTTACCGCGTAAAAAAAGGTAAGGATGAGAAATACTTAAAAGACGACTATGAATACGAAGACCATTTCCTAGAGCTTGGCACCGGAGGTATTTCCCTAAAAATTTCACCCAACGGCAGCGGTGCTAAAGAAATTAAAGGCTCAAAGCTCTTGGATATAATAAAAAAATCCATATCGTATGAAAAAGCGCTTACAAGAATCGGGAAGCACGGACGGGACTTTAGAGTTGTAGATGCTTTTGCAAGCCGGGACGGATTTAAGAAGAGTCATCTTAAAGCTGAGAATGAGACGGAGTTTGATAACCATCTTGAGGCAATAAAAGGGTACATCGAGTCCAGATATCCTGAGGTAGCGGGTCTTGATTGGAAACTGCTTGACGATCCCGAGCATGACTGCTCTAAGATATCTTACAACTTCAAAGAAAACGGCCGCAACAGAAGCACTGTAATCGACTTTGATTTTCTGAACTCTCCTGATTTTGAGGAGATCAAAAAGCTTAAGGATTCCATCAAGGCTGCGGGTGATCCGCCGTATGGGCTTGGCGACAACGGAGAGTCAGTTGAGCTTCCGAGTCTGGCTGAGGTTACAGAGCACATACTAAGCCGCGGTAAAAAAGGCATGTCCATTCAGCGCTACAAAGGGCTTGGCGAGATGAACCCCGAGCAGCTCTGGGAGACCACCATGAACCCTGAGTCTCGAGTGCTGAAGCAGGTAATGATTGAGGACGCTTTTGAAACCGACGAGATATTCACTGTCCTTATGGGCGATCAGGTAGAGCCTCGCAAAATCTTCATAGAAACAAACGCTCTTAACGTAAGCAACCTAGACGTCTAGTGGCGGGGGCCGTTATATTTGGGGGTTGGGAGCAATTAAACGGTTTGCAGAGTTAGTTTCTTTCTAAATTAAAATCCCAAAACACCGTAATGCTGCATAACTAGAATCGCAACGCTTATAACCAGAAGGTTTACTATGGCTAGCGGGAACAGCACTTTCCATCCAAGGCTCATTACCTGGTCATAGCGGAAGCGGGGCAGCGTAAAACGTACCCAGATAAAGAAGAATAGAAACGCCAGCACCTTGCCTACGAAAACCAGCGGAGGCAGGTACCAGTGTGTATCTATATCAATACCAAACCAGCCGCCGAAGGGAAGCGGGTACCATCCGCCGAAAAACAGAGCCACAACAAGACACGACATCACAATCATGTGCGTGTACTCGGCCATAAAGAACATTGCAAACTTCATACTGCTGTACTCTGTGTGATAGCCTGCCACGATCTCAGTCTCTGCCTCAGGCATANNTGAGGGAATACAAACCAGTAGTGCTGCTGTGCCTCTATAATATCTGAGAGCCTCATAGAGCCGGTCCACATAATAACTCCGAGTATTGAGATGCCCATTGCCAGCTCATAACTGACCATCTGTGCCGCGGCCCTCAGTCCGCCCAAGAACGAATACTTACTATTAGACGCCCATCCTCCGAGTACTACGCCGTATACGCCCAGCGATCCTATAGCCAATATGAATAGGAGTCCGACGTTTATGTCGGCAATCTGCAGCTTAACGAATACCGGATCCTGCACAAGGCCGAACAGGGTTGTCTCGAACCCTCTACCTATGGGGACAACAGCTAGGGCAATTAATGCAGTTACAAGAGAAAAAGCAGGGGCCGCAATGTATATGTACTTATCAGCATCCTTTGGGATTATATCTTCTTTGAATATGAACTTCACACCGTCTGCAAGAGGCTGCAGAAAACCAAAGGGGCCCACTCGGTTCGGACCCAGTCTGTCCTGGATAAATGCACTCACCCGCCTCTCAGCCAGAGTCAAATAGGCTACAAGGGTAAGAACAACGAAAAAAACAAGTAAAATTTTTACAATTGAAATTCCTAAATCAGCCCAAATCATATTCTATCTCTAATAGTTTGTCCTTAGTTTGCGGTGCTTACGCCGAGAGCACCGATATTATCGTAATTTATTCCCTGATAAGCAGAGATGGTTCCTGAAATATCATCCATAATCTCTGAGGGATCATCATAGTTAAAGCTTTCTTTCTGCAGACTTTGTCCCAGCAGGGTCAAGATTTCCCAATCGGGTTTTGCAGTTCCCGGAGCATCTATAGCCTTTCTTACCCTCTGTACTCGTCCACGGTCATTTGTGAAAGTACCTTCTTTCTCATAGGGGCTGACTCCGGGCAATATCGCATGAGCAAGCCTCACAGTTTCAGTGAGTTTATAGTCCTGAACCACAAGCAGTTTTAATTTTGACAGAGCTTCTCTAAGCCCTTCCTTTTCTTCCTCAACTACGAGATCAAACATATCGAGCCCGGCTACGTAAAGCACGTTTATCCAACCGTTTTTTATTGCATCAATTAACTCTAAAACCTGGCCCGATCCATATGGGAATCCCATATCCTTCACACCGGAGCTGTTCGGATAGGGGTCAGTGCTCAATAGTCCTAAGCGTTTTGGCTCATTAATCAGACCGATGTTCCCAACTGCCTTACTAGCGGAGCCGGTCTTACTTATTTTCTTTAATAAATACAGCTCTTCATTAGTTAGCGTAGCCGATGCCAGAAAAGCTATGGACTGCGGAAATCCTTTTTTGGCATTAGCAATTTTTCCTGCAACAAAAGAGACCACCTTATCCCAAGTGGCAAGCTTAAACCCTTCGCCGTCTCTTAGTATCGGGTCGCGCAGGCGCGTACTCTCTTCCTGTACTTCTTTGAAATCATAACGGCCCCTGTCACATATCCAGTGGTCATTTACATCCAGGTTCACCCTTGGTCTCACTCTTGCAACCTTGCCTTTTCTTGGGTCGACGCCCACAGTGATGTTGCATCCGTTGCTGCAAAGAGAGCAAACCGTATCGGTAAACTTCCAGTACCATACTCTTTCTTCATGCAGGGTGTCTTTATTTAGCAGCGCACCAACGGGACAAAGGTCGGTCACATTACCCGCAAGCTCGTTGTTAAGCTCCTTGCCTGGGAAGACGACAATTTTTTTCCTGAATCCTCTGTTGTTGTATCCAAGCTCCCCGGTTTTAGTTACTTCGTCTGTGAACCTTACGCATCTTGTGCACATTATGCACCGGTTGGGATCATAGAGAATCTTATCGCTAAGGTAGTATTTTTTTCTGACCTTTTTTTCCTCAGGCCCTTCAAATCTGCTGTACCCCGGGCCGTGCTCAACAGTGGTAAGCTGCAGCGGACACTCTCCGCCCTTATCGCAGATTGGACAGTCAAGAGGATGATTTATCAGTGTAAACTCAACAGTAGCCTTTCGGGCTTTTATGGCCCTCTCAGTATTGGTTTTAACAATAAGTCCGTCTCTCACGTATGTATTGCAAGCGGGCATTACCTTTGGAACACCCTCTACTTCAACCAGGCACTGCCTGCACTGAGCCACTACGCTCAGAGCCGGATGGTAGCAGAAATGGGGTATATCTATACCCATTCTGGATGCAGCCTGAATAATATTAAGGCCGTCTTCGACTTCAATTTCCTTTCCGTCTATAGTGAGTTTTGGCATGGAGAATTTCTATAAAAGCTAAAGTCTCGAAAATAGTATCTGACCATTATTACATTAGCAAGTTGGTACATTTATATGAGTTTACCCAATATTCAGAATATTATTTTACGGCAGGTGGGGGGTATGTATGTGTGTTTGGTTTGTTTATGAAAATAATGAGCATTATAGGGAACTTATACATCATATATGCCAAAGTTTTACAGAAAAATCAAAATGTTGTTTATGCAGTGATGTGTTATAATTGAAGGTAAGCAAATGCGCTCAAAAGTACTTAAACCTATAGCAATATTTCTCTCAATAGTTGCTCTATTGATAGCGATTATGTTTTTTGTAGTCCAATCAAGTGTTTTTAAGCAGTTCCTACGAGTTACAACTAACGCCGTAGTAAGCACGCTTACCAACCAGGGATTCATCATAGGCAGCATAGAGGGGGATATATTCAGAGGAATTATACTCAGAGATGTGTCTTTCGAGATTGAAGGCGAGCCTTTTATAGAATCCGATGAAATATTTATAGACTACTCCCTGCCGCTCCTCCTGGATAGCTCTATGTTGTTCAGCAAAGTAATACCTCTTGATGAGGTGTCCGTAACCGGTCTCCAGGTAACTCTAGTCCAGAACGAGGATAGGACTTGGAATTTCGAAAAATTAGGAGCATGGGAGCAGCCGCAGGAAAATAAACCCTCTCCGAATTGGAACATCTTCATTCAGAATGCCATATTATCGCAGGCTAAAATCAGAATAGATGACCGCTACAAAGACCAGATAATTGATCTTAAGTCAGACAAAGTGGATCTTACAATCAAGATGTTCAGAATCGATGAAAGAATTGATATGCAGCTTAAAAAGAGCAACTTGGGCATCGTTTTTCTAGATACAGAAGACGATATTTTATATCTGGACGACATAACCGGAAAGGCAACATATAAAAAAGGCCACAGCACTGATGAGTTTAATGTAAAGAGTTTAAAGTTTGTTTCCAGCGGTACTGACTTTTCAGTTAAGGGAATAGCTAATAACTTACAGCATCCTGAATTTACCCTCAGAGCCTCCGCTCGAAACATAGCCAGGGATTCGGGTCTTGGTAACATCAATATGGATCTGGAAGCAAAAGGCACTTATGAAAATTACAGATATCTAAGAGCAAGCGGAGATCTAAAGCTGGTTAATACAGTTTTTAAGGGAGAGGTTATAAAGGGCGGAATAAAAGATATCACTGTTGACGGGGGGAGCGTAGGGATTCAAGGCGGGCAGCTAACAGCCGATTTTGGTAATATCTTGTTCACAGGTGCTCTAGATCTGCAAGAGATGCTGGCTGACGGTGATGATAACAAACTGAATCTTGATCTATCTATTAACTCCTTAAACGCATCAAGGGTTTTTCAAATGTTTGAGACAGATCAGGTTCTTGAAGAAAACGTTGAATTAGAACAGCAGGTAAGCTCGATCCTAGATGCTAATCTCAACGGTTCTGTCAATGTGACTGGCAATTGGAACAGAGATCAGGACCTTGAGTCCAAGTTCGATATATCTAAACTTAGTCTCACAGGCAGCGATGTCGGAGAGTTAGTGGTAAGCGGACCTATAAGTCTTGATTCTGAGTCTGTAGACTATGATTTGAACGCAAATTTTACAAAAACAGATCTTGCTTTCTTACTAAAAGATGACAGTTACAAAAGCAGCCTAAATTCAATACTGGATCTTAAGGGTTCGATACCTATTACTGAGGATTCAGAGCAGGAGCTAAAGGGCACAATTTCTGGCGAGATTTTGCCGTCAACATTCTCTGGCATAGAAATCAAGGAAGGTAATATTCAGGCTGATTATAATCAAGATTTCCTTGATATTAAATCCCTATTTGTCGATTCTGATTCTCTGACAGTCAAAGCCTCCGGAAGTCTGAGCAAGTCTACGTCAAAGGGAATAAAATATAGCGCCGATATCAGAGACCTTAGTGTGCTCTCTGGTTTTATCGACGGTTTTGATATTCGGGGTGTACTCAAAATAAACGGAAGCATAAAAGGAGATTTCTCAAAGCCGAGGATAATTCTAAATGCCAGCGGCTCGAACATTACAAATGAATTGGAAGGGTTTGTAGCGAACAGTCTTCAGCTCTCTGCCGACACCTACCTGTCATATGAAGATCCTAGGCTTAATATTAAGGGGACTGTTAAGGATGCTGATATAAACGGCCAGAGAATTAAGTCCATAAGTTTTAAAGCAGACAGCAAGGGCGAGCTAATTGAGGGAGGTCTTGATATCGTGGGGCTTTCCAATACGAGATACGATCTAGATTTCACTCTCACAGAGCTCAGTGAGAGCCAAACGATTATTGAAATAAGCAAGATAAAGCTTAATTTTCAAAAAGAGGTCTTAGAGAATAAAGCTCCGGTGCTGATTTCAGTATTAAACGATAGAATTAGCATTACGTCGTTTAATCTCTACCATAAGGACAACTACATTATTGGAGCTGCCGATATAGGTTTTGACTACGGTCTGCGGGGATCATT
>JABAOH010001925.1_pt3 | contig 25719 bp, 18 predicted proteins | sample 7062181 | NCBI WGS metagenome assembly JABAOH01 (sample SAMN14538630, study PRJNA623070) | marine sediment metagenome | biome: marine biome [ENVO:00000428]; feature: marine pelagic biome [ENVO:01000023]; material: deep marine sediment [ENVO:00002113]; isolation source: pool of 5 deep marine... | reverse complement strand
GAGGGAGCTGGATTCATAGTAAAGCAATGTTTCCCCGTGATATTCATTTCCGCCGCTTCGAGTGACAACATTGATAACTCCTCCCATGGACCCTCCGTATTGGGCCTCGTATCCGCTGGACTTCACCTGAACTTCTTCAACGAACTCAAACATAATATTCTGTCCGGACACCCCATTGTACATGGTCGTTGTGTCCACACCATCAACAAAGAACACGTTCTCTGAACTGCTGGCTCCATCAAAGGATATCCCTACAAGCTCGCTTTCTTCGTTGACTCCTGAAGCAATGGTGATGACCGAAGAGAAATCTCTGCCTTTGGGGAGCTTGGTGAACATCTCTCTCGAGATTGAATAGGTTGATGCACTCGTTCTGATATCGACAATCGGAGATTCACCAACCACAGTGATTTCCTCCTCAACGGTGACTGGTCTTAACTCGACGTCCAGCCGAATAGACTGTCCTAACCGAATGACAACATCTTCCATATTCACAGTAGCAAAACCGGGCAATTTGAACGTGACGGTGTAGGTTCCTACGGGTAATTTCGTCAGCAGAAAACGACCTGTCTCATCAGTTTCTACCATCCCTATCCCCATCAACTTAGGGCTTCTCGCTTCAACCGTGACTCCAGGAAGGGGTTCTCCTGTGTCGTCAAGGACGACTCCGATTAACTGTCCTGTCTGTTCCTGAGCAAATGATAATCCCGCCGTGAGTAGAAGGAATGCTGCTAACACGATAAAGCTTTTTTTCATTAATCCCTCCTTATTCCCTTTCCATCGGGAATGAACCTAATTAAACCTGGAGTGATAAATATTCCACTCCTCCCTTACCCATATAATTGATTTATCCTGATTCTCACCCCCTTTTTTTGGGTGCAGGGAATGTAACAAGTTCAACCTGGGCGGATACTCTTTCACTTTCCCCTTACCCGTATGATTGATTTATCCTGATCCTTGTCCCCTTATTTTGTTTTTTCCTTTTGCCAGAACCGCTGACTGCATTTATAATTTGTGCAAGATTCGTGCCAATGATTCATTTTTTATTTCTTTTTTTATCAATAAGTTAAAATTTAAACGCCGTTCGTAAAATCCAATTTATTGGAATCAATCCAATATTTTGTATCAACCGAGATGTTTTTGAGGGCCTTCAGAACGGCCTTCTTGAGCTCAGGATTGATCTTGACTCCCTTTGTTTCGGCCAGGTTCAGATAATCTAAGGCCTTTAGGTACTCTCCCGCCATGTAATACAAACTGGCAAGATTATTGTACGCATTCCCGTGTTGAGGATCTAATTTAATCGCCTTTTGATATTGATCGCTCGCCTCCCTGTATCTTTTCACCTTGAAGAAGATATTTCCGTGGAAATAATAATAGTCTGCTGGGATTTCCTCTTCCTTTTGTACAGTAGGTAGAGGCCTGCTCAATCGGCTCTCGATATCGCTGAGCAATCCGTTCAATCTCCCGATTTCAGCCTGAACCTGCGACTGCTCTCTCCTATCTGTTGTCCTGGACAGCCTTTCTTTAAGATTCTCCAGAGTTTCCTGGATTTCCCTTTTTCTATCCTGGAGTCGAATCATGTACAGCTGTTCACGGTTGATTTTTAATTTAATAATATATATGTAATTTTCTTTCGCCTTTTCTATGTAACCTAGAGAATTGACAAAATCTCCCCGCCTGTAGGAAAGGCGAGATAAAAAGAAATAGGCATCCGGGTGCTCAGGCATTTTCTCCAGGCATTTTTTCAACTCTCTCTCTGCCTTTTTGTAATTCCCCTTAAAAAAATGGCTTTTCCCTTTTTCAAATATGCTGTTAGCTATTTTATATCGTTGAAGAAGAAGGTGTTCCTCTCGAGTATAATCTTCCTGACTCAAAATCAAAGCGGACCCCAGCAATGAAATTAATACGACCAAATAAAGGGCTCTGTTTCCCCTTTTCTTCCTCATTTTTTGCTGATTTAAAGGAGAGTTACCGGTTCTCTTCTTTCTGGTTTGCCTTCATTTTATTTTTTTTAATTCTGAACAGTCAACCCTTTTTTAAAAATAATTTGGATATAAGTTTGACATTTCCTTATCGGATGTATAAATTTTAAACGTTAAGTTTTTCAGGAGGGAAAGATGGGGAGAAATGCAAGAACATTCTTTACTGCTATTGTTTTGATTACTTTCTTAGGCAGCCCGGGGATTTATGCTTTACAGGAAAACGTCGAAGATATCCTCAACAAAAGCCCTCAAACTGTTGTCTCCATCACGGTCTACGATTCCAATAAAAAAGAACTTGCTCAAGGGAGAGGAGTTATCGTATCCCCGAATGGACTTGTCCTGACCAATTATCATCTCATATGCCAAGGGTATTCAGCTAAGGCGCTCCTTGCTGCAAGCGAAAAAACCAGAAAAAAAGTGGATTGGGAAAATGTATTTTACCCTGGTTTTGAACGGGCGAGGGCCAGTCGACCAGAAAAGAAAAAACAAAAAGGAAAATGGGTTGCTGTCGAAGGAATTGTGGGTATAGATAAGAATCTGGATTTTGCCCTGCTTAAGTTAGAAAAAAAAGGCTATTTATCTTCGCAACTCTTAACATCCGACCATTTTGAAATCGGAGATAACGCTCTTGTGGTTATCGATGATGAATCTATCACTGAAGGAACAATCACTGGATTAAAAGATTTGATGGGGACGAAAAAAATTGCGCAAATCAACCTTCCCCTTTTGCCTGAGATGAGTGGGTCCCCATTATTCAATTCTAAAGGAGAAGTCACGGGCATTGCGTCATATATTACTGATAAATCTATCCTGATCCTTCCCGCTAGCTATGCCCTTCCACTGATTAAAGAGGGAAAAGCAACTCCTCTATCAAAGCATTCCCATGAAGACTACTTCACAACCAGTGAAGGCCTTTATCTTAAGGGAATGGCCTTTTCCATAATGCAGGATTACAATAGAGCTTTAAGACTTATTGAAGAATCACTCAGAATAAATCCAAAAAATCCCAATGCGTACTCCCAGCTCGGCTTTTTGTTGAGCAAACTGAATCGCCATGAACAAGCTGTCGATGCCTACAAAGAAGCTGTCAGTTTGAATCCAGAGGACTATAAATCTTTCTTTGGATTAGGATTTGCCTATATAAGAATCAATGAATATCAAAAAGCAGTCGCTCCTCTCATTCAATGCACAACTATCAATTCTAATTTTCCAGATGCCTTCTACAGACTCGGACTCACTTATGAAACTCTGGGTCAATTGGAGAAAGCCGCAGTCGCTTATCAGCAGTTTATTGAAATCAATCCTGGTCCTGTCTGGACAGGACTCAACCAATTGGGAGCTGTCTATGTCAAAATGAGTCAGTACGATCAAGCTATTTTGGCCTTCCAAGAAGTGCTCCAATCAAATCCTACAGATCTTAAGGCTATATATAATCTTGCTTATGCCTATGATATGTCTGGACAGTATGACTTGGCCGCCCCTCTCTACAGAAAGCTGATCAGCCTTAATCCCAAGGATGCGCGATCTTACAATGAGCTTCTTTTTCGACTCTTTGACAAAGCGGGACAGTACGAAAAGGCGATCGAGATAGGTCAAGAAATCATCAGGCAATCTTCAGACAATCCTAACGATTACTATAACTTAGGTATAATATACTATAAAAAGGAAGACTATGAAACCGCCATGGAGGCTTACAAAAAGGCCCTTTCACTCAACCCGAATTTCGATCCAGCCTATTACAACATCGGGCTTGTGCGCTTCAAACAGAAAGAATATCTTAAGGCTGTTGAGGCATTCCTCAAGTTTATTGAATTCAAACCTGACAATCCAGATGCGCACTACAACATCGGCGCTGGCTATCTCCAGATAAAAAAATATGATGAAGCCATAGAATTTCTCCAGCGAACCATTAAACTCAAACCTGATTATGCCCTCGCTCACTACAACCTGGCTATTGCTTATTATGTTGTCGGTGACCGGTTTAGTGCTAACGAAGAATACAAAACACTGAAGACTCTCAACCTGGAACTTGCAGAAAAGTTAAGTAAGATAATCCATAAATGATAGAAACCGGATGAAAAGCAGAATCAGCGCGATTTTCATGTGATTCCCCCTGTTAAGAGTCGATCTCAGTCCAAACTTTGGTTTTCAAACCATCCTGAATTTAGATAGAGGCTCTTTGCGGCTCCTTCATATTCCTGAATATCTTTTCAATTTCACCAGCTTTTGCAAAAAGGGGACAGGCTACTTTTTTAGGGGACTGTCCCTTTCAGTCCTTATATTCAGTTGGGATAGGGACTGTCCCCCTTCTTTAAAAAGCAGCCTCTCCCCTCTTTTAGGGGACGACGTCTGTGTACTTGGTCAAAAAAGCAGAGCGATCATATATCTGCTGGAGGGTTATCCCGTTTTTTTGGAGCCCGTTGAAAATGTCAGAAATCCTCGACTGGACAATTCCAACATGAAGTCTCATGAGCTGGCAGTACTGGAGCGTCCTCTCTTTTGATCCGGCAAGAACCTGCACCGGACACCGGCCCCCACAGTAGAAATGGACACCGCATCGAAAACAGCCCAGCTGCTTTTTATATTCGACCAGGGAAGTCAAGTCGTACTCCTTTATGTTGAGTCTGCCGTTTTTATCCAGTTCCCCGACCGAATGGGAGGACGGAAGGTCTGCACAGGGATAAACCTTGCCTGAGACAATATCATAATTTTTGGCCAGTTCTACCGCACAAGCTGTGTGGCCGCGCTCTTTCCCGGTCAGAAGAAACAGGATGAGTTCGTTGACATGGGCGACAGGGAGTATCTCTCCCCTGGAGATGTGCTTGACATAAAAGTCCATTATTTTCTCCAAATCCTGGCCATATATTTTTACGAAATTTGGAAAATCCTGGAAGGGTTCACGGTCCTCAGCCCAATGCCAGAAAAAATGGTTCACCAATCCCTCCTGGTACATCCTCATAAATTCCTCGAAGCAGTTGTATAACGACTGCTCTTCCCGGATCGTGGACCAGTGCAGAATATTTCCTTTATAGAATGAAGAGAGTTCCTTGAGGTTATCCTTGATTCTGCCTAACTGTGTTCCCTTTCGTACCCGATTATGCTGCTCCTCGTCTCCGTCAATCGAGACCGAATAAAGCCACAAGTCTTTCACAAACTCTGGATACGCGGACATGGCTTCGATGAAAAATTCTCCGCTCGTGTACACCATGAACATGTATCGATCGGCCTTATCAGATTCCTTCAAAATCTTCCATGTGGCTGCCATTTTCTCTTGGGCAAGAAACGGTTCCCCTCCGTAGAAACATACAGTGATTTTCTGTTCAGGATGCTGCTCGGCTAACTCGTTAATGATGAACGCATCCCGTTCAGGTTCCGCATCCTGTGATGTGACGACCTCATTCCGGGGATTATCGTTTCCCAAAGTCACAGCGCTGTTCACACATCCCTTGCACTGTGCATAACAGCGCCCGGTGACGGTCAGATGGATCATGAAGCTGTCATCTTCCCGGAGGTTGTCTCCAGACAGAAGACTCTCGCCCTTCTTTTGGACAGCATCTAACCTCGAGAGGTCTCCCCACCCGGCATATTCAACTCCGGAATCAGATTGAGTGGCCGATGTCTCCGTTTTCTTACTCATATCCTTAATTATCTACGACATGAACTTTCGAGTGGATAAGATTACTTTATTCCAGACTTCCCTAATGTATACTACACAGAACTTTTGAGTCAACGATGACGCACAACAACTCATGAGTGAACACATGTTTCATCAATCCACATGCGATAAGAAATCAGGAATAAAGAATAAATGATTGAAGAATTGAGTATGGCGTGATCCTCAGGAAGCTTTGATCGAACCTTATTTTATCTCAGGACTTTTGGTGGCTTCGATATGCTCCCGGAGGGCATCAATGTGATCTTGAGGCGTATCGACAAATTCAATCCCCAGCTCGAACAGTTCGTCGGCATAACGGCTTTTAATCCAGCGAACCTTTCCAAAGGCGCTGATCAGTTTGTGCGGCTTTTCTAAAGTCAGCTCAATCTTCAAGGTCGAATTGATCGGCAAAAACGTGTTGGCCAGGATCCTGAGACCAGTCGAAGAGATATCCTTTGTGAGATGATAGCTTATTTTTTTATCCGGTGTAAACGTCTCCGCGGGCACAAGTTTGATCGTGACTTGAGCCTCTTCTTTGACGCGTTTTGCTCGTCGTTGCTCGGTCATGCTTGATTCATCCTCTCTTTGAGTCTGTTAGGGCACCTTCCTTTGTCTGGAAGATTTTACATCGAGTTGAGGATAGAAGTCTGATTTTTTGTTTGTCTCCACCTGCCCTCGCTCCTCTCTCTTTTCTCCCTTAGCGTGAATCCCAACAGTTCACTCAGCTTCCCGAAGGACATCTTATAGCACAGAAAAAAAATGATGTCAAAGACAAAAAGGAGATTTTGTCAGCGCAAGAATGAGATTTTATTTATCATTCACATCCGGAAATAAATCAAAAAGCTATTGCTTCGCCAATGTTTTCCGAATTATTCTCATGAGGCTTTTTAGAAAATCCAGGGCAGCACACAACGTAAACACGACCAGTGCGAAAACTCCTATCCCTCTGATAACGGAATTCACAAAATCCAAATCCGTACCCTGAATTCCAGCGTAAGCATTCTCTATTGGATTGTTGAAAATAATCCACACGAGCACGAGATAAAACGCATTTATGCCCAGAGGCACCCACTCAGATTGAGTAAAAAAACGGAAAATGTAACCTGTAATTTCACAGGCAATAATGGTTATCACGAACAGTGAGTACCACTTTGAAGCTTCCGGATTGAGTAAAGATTCAGGGGATTTAAAATCCAGTGATACGAAAAACAGAGTATGAAATCTGAGATAAGCAAAAATAACCAGGCTGAAACCTATCAGCGTCAAGGCTAAATTAATGATTTTAGGCTGTTGGCGTTCTTTTTCAGGAACCGGAGGCGCGGACATTTTCAACCTCGGCCAGGGCAACGTTATGTCCTTTTTGCTCTGTGTCACTAAATAGAGAAAAAGACCAACCAGTCCAAAGTCGTACACAAGTGCCATAGGCAGATAAGATATCAACTCGATGAATCCCATTTCGGGTATGAAGAAGAAAGGAAATATCATTATGCTACTCCAGTTAAAAATAACCGAGAGTGCGGTGAGCCCAAAATGGAATGTAAACAGTATTACAGTGTACAGAAATAGGTACTTTTTCAGAGATGGGGCTATGATCTGAAATCCCTCGAGATACTGCTCAGCTACTTTTTTCGGGCTGCCGTAACGGTCGATGACTTTTCCCAGAGATTTTTCAGTGAGCTCTCCAAATTCCTGTTCGGCTTTTTCGAGAATGTGGCTCTTGATCTCGGACAAGATCTCTTTTTTTCCTTCTTTGACCACAAGATAGTGGTCGATCTCTTCAAGGTAGTCTTCCAGTTTCTTATGCATTTTTATTCTCCTCAAATAAGTGATTTAAGATATCATTCTGGTCTTTCCATATTTTGAGCAGCTCTCTCCTCACATCCTGCCCCTTTTTCGAGATTATATAGAACTTTTTGGGCCTGTCTTGACTGACATCCCATTCACTCTGGATTAGCTCTTTTTTTTCGAGCCTCCTTAAGAGTGGATAAAGTGTGTTTTCTTCGACTCTATACCCTATTCGTTCAAGGTGTTTCAGCATCATATAACCGTACATGGATCTTTCGAGAAGCACCAAAACCAGCACCTGCAAAAATCCGCGGTTCATTTCGGATTCAAATTTACTGGCCTCGTCAGTCACGCGGCACCTCCTTACTTATGATCAACGCCTTATACTGTATATATCAATTATACTATATATTATATATATACTGTGTATCACACAGTTTGTCAAGTGTTCTTTTAAAAAAAGTGCTGCATCGGAAAAATCAAGAAGGAAATTTTTAAATAATGGAACCCAAATTATTGAAAATGGGAACAAAATACTCTTAATTCAATTTAAGAAGAAAAAAGGGCCTGTCTCGCTTTATTCGCTATCTCCGGTAGAGGTAAACTTCATGCAGCTCTTCATCATCTTCGACCTTAACGGAGACATGTTCCATCTCTTTCTCTTCCCACCCGGGGACAGGGTAATTGTGGCTCACGACTCGAGTGCCGGGTTGGAGAAACCTGTCGAACAGCGGTCGAAGCAGTTCATTGGATTCTGACAGGAGATAAATGGCGATGACAGTCGCTTCTGAGAAATCCATCTTGAATACATCCTTTCTCCGGAATTCGACGAGATTCTCGACACCCGCCTCCTTAGCGGCGGCATTGGCTTCCTCGATCCTCTGCGGATCGATATCGATCCCGATTCCTCTGGCACCATATTTCTTCGCTGCCAGAATAACGATCCGCCCATCGCCGCAACCCAAATCATAAAGGATATCGTTCGCGTTCACTTTAGCCATTTCCAGCATCTTTTCCACGACGGCCATCGGCGTAGGCACAAAAGGCGCCAGGTCCGGGGCATCGGCACTTCCGTGAGAGCCCTCGTAGAGCTCCAGCTCATCATTCTCGTCGTAGCGGAAAGAATACGGCATTCCAACATCCAGACGGTAGGAAATGGTCTTGGTGCCCCGCTGAAAGCTTATGTCCATACTCTGACTGCCTGGGAACCTGTCGATATCCCCCATATGTATGGTCATCCTCACCGGATCAGATACAGAATCTGAAGGTTTAATCGTGTAGCGGAGGGTTTCATGCGTGACGTTGCGTATGGTGATCTCATCCTGTTTCTCGACTTGCGCAGAGATATCCGGATTCAGTCTCGTATTCATCCCCTGAGTGCTCGGTCCCACCACTAAAAACCAGGCGGCAAGAATCAATCCGATAAAAGTGATGATGGATGCGAATACGGCTCTTTTAGGCATGGGCGTTCTCCCCGGCATTCTGACTCATCCACAAAAACATCTCTCCTGGAGTTCTCATGATCGTATCCCTGAGTTAAACATAAGACTTTTCACGATTTTTCATTATGACAAATATCCCGCCAATTTAAAATAGAGAACTGAAAGCTATTTTCGCTCCAATCCCATTTTAAGCTCCGGTCCTTCACCATTCTTTATTTTCATCCGCGAATTGAATTGGATTCGTCCTGGAAAAAAGGTATTATTGACCAAGCCATGCAGAAAATCAAAAAAAACTCCGGCGAACAACTCGTTCGCCAGCTCGGCTTCTTCGACTCGACCATGGTCATGGTCGGCATCGTTATCGGCTCGGGTATCTTTCTCACCACCGGGATCATGGCCAAATACATCCCGTCAGCAGGCCTGATACTCCTGGCCTGGGTCGTGGGAGGACTGCTGACTCTTGCCGGAGCCCTCACTTATGCCGAGCTGGGTGCCGCTTATCCGGAGGCCGGTGGACAGTATGTCTATCTCCGGGAGGCCTACGGCAACATGGCCGCTTTTCTGTTCGGATGGATCTTTTTTCTCGTTTACATGACCGGAGGAATCGCTGGACTAGCACTGGCTTTCGCCGAATATTTCGGGTATTTTTACCCGGGATTTTCGATAGACAATACCCTCTTTTCGCAGACTTTTCATGTATTTGGGCATCCCCTCACTTATTCGCTTTCCGCGGGCCAGCTCGTCGGAGTTGTTGTCATCCTCCTGCTGTCTCTCTTTAACTTTATCGGGGTCGGACTCGGGAAATCTATCCAAAACACCTTCACTGTTCTCAAAATCGGGATACTCGTTGCTATTATAGGTTTGGGATTCATTATCGGAAAGGGAACGGCTATCAATCTGACCATGAAACCTTCCGGTTGGAGTTTCGGCCAGATGATCATCGGATTTGGAGTGGCCCTTGTTGCGATCACATGGGCTTTCGACGGATGGAACAACGTGAATTTTGTGGCCGGTGAAATCAGAAAACCCAGCCGCAATCTTCCCTTGGCACTGATCATCGGCACTCTAGGCGTAACCGTACTCTATGTCCTCACAAACTATATGTATCTTTACGCCCTTCCGATCCCTGAGATCTTGGGAGTGGAAAGAATCGCTGAAAAAGCAAGTTCTGCCCTCTTCGGAGCGTCCGCTGGAGCGCTCATTTCTGCAGCCGTCATTATATCCACCTTCGGCTCGCTGAATGGCTCGATATTGGCCGGTCCGCGTGTGTACTATGCCATGGCGAAAGACGGGCTCTTTTTCCGAAGGGTCTCCCGGGTTCATCCCCGCTTCCGGACTCCTGGCTTTGCCGTGCTCATCCAGGCGGTCTGGGCATCCCTGCTCACTCTTGTCGGGACTTTCGAACAGATCTTCACTTTCGCCATGTTCATGGCCATCGTCTTCTGGATCGCAGCCACAGCATCTGTATTTACACTGAGGAAAAAACATCCTGACCTTTCCCGGCCGTATAAAACCTGGGGTTACCCTGTTGTTCCTGCGATTTTCATCGTGGCTTCACTGGGAATTCTTCTCAACACGCTCCTGGAGAAACCTGTCGAGGCCCTGGCCGGCATTATTTTTACCGCCTTGGGAATTCCGGTGTATTTTTACTGGAAAAGAAAAAAAATATAAAAAAGGAGGTTTGTCATGAGAAAAAAATGGGTGAAGGGTTTTATGATTCTGATGCTGGCCACACTGGTGCTTTATGCAGAAGAAGAAAATGTGTTTGATGGGCTCTATCTCAACCTCGGAAACCTGTTCCGCCTGTCCCATGCCAAGAGCCGCTCCATCAGCCCCGAGAACTTCACCGGAGAAAAGGGCAAGGGTGGAATGTCTATCGATGGTCCTGCCATGAAAGCTGCACGGGACCTGGGCCAGGGCTGGAAGGTCTCTCCGTATGTCATCATCAAACCCAAGGAGACGTTCGTGATGGCGGAGATTAAAGGCCCGGGAGCCATCCAGCAGATCTGGATGACGCCGGCCGGCAACTGGCGGTTCTCGATTCTCCGATTCTACTGGGACGGAGAAAAGGAACCCTCCGTAGAAGTCCCTGTGGGGGATTTCTTTGCCTGTGGCTGGGGAAAATTCGCTCAGGTCTCCTCCCTCCCCGTGTGCGTAAATCCCGGAAGCGGCTTCAACTGTTACTGGGTGATGCCCTTCCGAAAATCCTGCAAAATCACGATGGAGAACCTGGACGAGAAAAACATGACTCTCTACTATCAGGTCAACTACACTCTGACCGATATACCCGATGATGCGGCTTATCTTCATGCCCAGTTCCGGCGGACCAATCCCCTTCCCTACAAGTCCGACTACACGATCGTGGACGGGATCAAAGGATGGGGGCACTTTGTCGGGACCACCATGTGCTGGGGTGCGAACAACACCGGCTGGTGGGGCGAAGGCGAGATCAAATTCTTCATCGATGGGGACAAGAAGTTCCCCACCATCTGCGGCACCGGGACTGAAGACTATTTCTGCGGCTCGTATGGATTCACTGTGGGAGGAAAATACAGAGAATACACGACTCCCTATGCGGGCATGCCTCAGGTGATCCTCCCGGATGGACAGTGGCAGTCCCAGCAGCGTTTCGGGCTCTACCGCTGGCACATCATGGACCCGGTGCGTTTTGAAAAGGACCTAAGGATCACCATCCAGGCTCTGGGCTGGCGCTCCGGAGGGAGATATCTGCCTCTTCAGGATGACATCTCGTCAGTGGCGTTCTGGTACCAGAAGGAACCCCATGCGCGGTTTCCGAAGCTCCCGGATAAGGATGAGCTAGAGATCATTTAATTTCTCTCTGTTTTCATTCCGTTTTGGGATCTCAAACAGACTTGCATTCTATTTTTAACAAAAATTGAGTGACCTACAGATGAAAGCTTATTCTCGGAAAAACGGCTTCTTAGAATTGAACAAAAAGGAACCGATTCCTTAAGAACCTGAAAAAAATCAGTCAGGTTGACATTTTACAGTTCTTCTAAAACAGCAATGTGAAGAAACCTGTTATCCTGTCTCCTTTACTTATTCCAGTCGGAACACTCACATTTGTCCAGTATTCCAAACTCAATTTAACATTTTGGCTCAAATAGTAGCTGAAATTCAATGTTAAATCTGTGTAAGTATCCACGCCGTCATTGAGTTCATAATTTTCCACTCGGACGAGCGGCACAAAAGACGGACTCTGTTTTTTATCGTAAAATACCCAAAATAATTCTCCATAGAGGGAGTTATTTTTTTCATCGACTCCCGTTCCCAGAGCCAGTTCATCATTGGCAAAAAGATAAACAAAAAAGAGGTTGAAAGAATTTCCTATTTCCGCCTGAAGGTCGAATCCAAAGCGATTGAAATCAAGCCCGGCATCTCCTCTGCCTCCTTGCTTGCCGAATACACCAAATCCACCAACCGATATGTTTGATTCGGTATCTCCAAATTGGGGCTTAAACTCTAATGCGGCTCTGGCGCTGATATCTTCTCCGCCTTCTCCTTCTGGATCACCCGTGTCACGATGATAACCGACACTGTAATAAATGCCGGTTGTTTTCCCGTATACTGAAATAAACTGGCTGGCACTTCTCAGCCTCACTCCGCTGCTGTAAGAACTCGTGACATTGAGGGGAGCTTTATGGGCGCGAGTCATTCTTCTCCCCCAATCCACTAAAGTATCGTAGGGATCGTTCCAGAAATAAGGGCTGTATCCGACAGAAACATTCAGATACGGAGAGATGTGAAATCCGAGAACTCCCATTTCCAATCCCGGGCTAAAATCATTTTCGTCCTCGGCTTCTATTTCCGCCCAAAATGAAATATTTTTAAAAACATTTCCTCCGATCATGATTTCGACTTCATGGAGTCCTCTCGTCTTCGGATCGCCAGTATTTCTCTTGTCATACCCATAACCTTTGACCAAAACAGCAAGAGGGAAGCTCTTTTCTAAGACAAGATCGTCTGCAATTTTTTCTTCTTGAGGGATGTCTTCATCTTCAAGCCTGTATCCCCTGGCTTTATAATCCCGTCCAAAATCATTCAGCTTGGGAAAAGCCGTATGACAATCCGTGCAGCTCAAACTGTGCTTTTTGGCAAAGGGAGGTATTGCGTGAGCTGTTTGAGTTAAAGAAGCGAAGACAAAAAAACTCAAAATACCTGCGAGAGTGAATTTCCAAATGGTTTTCATAGTATCTCCTTCATATCCTTTTCTTACCCTGACCATGGGTTGAATACAGAGTAAATAACCATGAATGAAATAACAACGGGTGAAGAATCGGAGTTTAATGGGGGGGAAAAACACCCATTTTGGAGGGAGACAAGTCGCTATTCAAAGCTCGTTGAGAAATGAGCTTAAATTAATTCCATTATTGGCTATTCCAAGTTTAGATCTTATTCTTTTTCGGTGCCATTCCACTGTCTGACGTGAAATGTTTAAAAGATTAGCTATATCTTTGCTCGTGTAAGCCGCCTTGATCAAATTACAAACTTCGATCTGTCTCGGAGTGAGCTTAATGTTCCCATTGGTTAGAGTAATCCCATAGGAGGAAGTGATATCCTTCAGGTGATGCATGAGCAAATGGGCATATCTTTCACTGTCTTTTTCTTTTTTCATCTTTTCCAAAATGGGAACGACTATCCTTTCAATATTCACTTTGATATCCTCTTTCATCTTATTCCTGTCGATGTCAATCTGAGCAATGATTTCCTGAAGAGCTATGTTTTTCCGGCCAATGTCTTTAGTCCGCTCCTTTACCTTTTGTTCCAGATTCCTTTTGGCATTTTGTAATATCTTCTCTGTTTTTTTCTGCTGCGTTATATCTTTAACGGTATGGGCCAGAGCGACAATCTCGTTGTTCTCATCAAATATGGGCGAGGCCGTGGTCATATAAACCAATCCATGATCTTGTATTTCCCCGGTTCCACTCGTCCGGGTTTCCAGGGCTTTTTTGCACGGACATCCCTCAATCGGAGAATCAAGGCCATGGATGACTTGGTAACATTTCTTGCCGATCAACTCCTCGGGCTTTTTTCCGATATTCTCATAACCAGCTTTGTTTATTTCCAATATCTCGAAATTAGCCGATATCAACGCAATGATATCGAGGGCGGCGTCGAATGTCTCCTGCCATCCCGGATGAGACCCATCTTTCTTTTTTCTTAGATTTTTTAGCTTATCGTTAGTTTTTTGTTTATCTTTTCGGGCCTTGCAATTCTCATTTTCTGACTTTTTCAACTCATCTTTAAGCGTATCTTTCGTCTTGATCTGGTCTTTCATGTTAGAATTGCGTATGCGTGTAATACATAAACGAATTTTTCTTTGGCTGACCCATTCCCACTTTTCTCATCCGAGCCATTCACCTCTAAGATATCCAATTTATCTTATAGGTATAATAGAGTATATTAATCCAAAGACTGCCATGTGTCAATTCAAAATTCTCAGTATTTATACTTGTTGCCGTGGATCATCCGGATGCCGAATACCGATGCAATGTAACTTCCTTCTGAGGCCTGAAAGCGCACAATAACTTTCTTTTTCCCCCTGACAAGATTCGCATCGATAGGATACTCGACATCAAAAAAGCGCGGGGGGCTGCTTCGGGTCACTTCCTGATGGCCGATACATTGACCTTCCACAAGGATGTCGAATGAGGCTTCGCCTCTCCCCCGCTCACCGCTGTAGTAGGTCACGACCAGAATCATCGGATGGTCCGGCTCTACGGGCAGGTCAAAGGTGAACCAGCTTCTCCCCCTTCGTCCTGCACGACCCCTCACCCATGTGGGCCAGGAATCTTTTGGGCTCTGAAAGTTAAAATCCTGTTCCGATTGAGTTTCCCCAGGCTGGGCATAGGCCACAGTGGCTTTTTCGAGCTTGCGCAGCCTTTCTTGTTCAGCGACATACTCTGCTTTTTTCTTCTTCCAATCGGAATTGGTCAACAGGTCGAAATAGACAGCATAGGTGCGCCTGTGCAAACGGTAGAACGGCACCAGATCCACTTCGACATCGAGGCCGGCTCCGAGACTGTCTCTCCCAACTTCAGTGACCCGAAAATGTCCAGTTTCGCCGGGAACAGGTTTGACCCACTGGTTTACCGACTGCTCTGCAGCGACGAACACCGGAATTGTCGGCGGTTTGTACTCAACATCTCTTCTGCGCCCTCTTTCTCTCTCGGGTCCCAAATCCGCAGCTAGCACCAGAGGCCCCCACATTATCGCCGCGATCTGCGGGTTATCGGGCACAGGTTCCAGACGAAGCGCCTTGGGCAGGACAAGCTCGACTGTGTCTCCGGTTTTCCAATTTCGTTTGAGTTCCACGTACGTCCCGGAATCATCCACGCTCTTTCGACCAGGGACTGGACGGCCCGACTCAGGAACATCCCGAAAGGGATTAATCAGGTCTTCAGAGACAGCTCCGCTATTGACCTTAACGGAAAATCCGTCGCCGGCCCAGTCAGGACGGCGTAAAGCCAATGTGAATTCTTTAGGGGACTGGAGAGTCATTTTGATGGTCACTGACTCTCCTTCCGGGAAATCCGTGTCCATTTTCAGTTTGACGCCCGCCGCGGTCCAATCTGCTGTGGACGGTGCATACAGGTTCACCCAGAGCGTGTCACCAGATTCATAGTAGATCCCGTCTCCATGCAGACCATGGCTTTCCATGCCCGAACCGACGCAGCAGGTGAAGCTGCGGAACATATTTTGATATTCATGCTGAACGCCTCTTCCCACCGGCACCATGTAACAGGTCCGGCCGTCCTCAGGATCGATCGAGGCCAAAATATGGTTAAAAAGGGCCCGTTCATGAAAATCGGCGTAATGGGCATCGGGCCGGATGGCGAAAAGCCGACGGGTCAGTTTGAGCATGTTGTAGACATTGCATGTTTCGGCAACGCGTCCGTCCACACGGTCACTCAACTTGTCTGGGGCACCGAAATATTCGTCGTGGCCGTGGCCTCCAGTGGCATAGCTGTGGTGCTGAACGACTCGATCCCAGAAAAAGCTTGCCGCCATGATATCTCCCACATTGCCCGTGTACGCATACCGGTCGGCTGAGCCTATGAGCTTGGGCACCTGCGTGTTGCCGTGTTTGCCTTCGAGGATGTCCTGGTGACGTTTGAGAGGCTCGATGAAGTTGCGGTGTTCGAACTTGTAGGAAAGGTCCAACCAGCGTTTGTCCCCCGTATCCGCATACAGGTCGACCATAATCTCGTTCATTCCACCGAACTCGGTGTTCAGCATACGCTGGATCTGGCCTGCATCGAGTGGCGCGAGAATGCGTTCCGCCCATTCGGCGAACTTGACTTCGATTTCCAAAGCCTTCTTATTGCCCGTGTAGCGGTAGGCATCCCGGAGGCCGGCGTATGTTTTATGCAGGGTGTACCATGGGGACCACAGACCGTTCAGGTCAAAGCCTGCGGATTTGATTTTTCCCCGGGATACACGTTCCATAATCTCTCGTCCGTCGGTGCCTTCTCGGTCGATTATAGCGCCCAGATACCCATCGCCCCGCTTGTCTTGAACCTTTTTGAATTCGGAAACAATGTAATCTGCCCGCCGTTTGAATTCTTGATTTCCGGTTATCGCGTACATCAGGCTGATGGCGGAGAGATAATGCCCGGCAATGTGGCCCGTTAGCTGGCGGCCGCCCACAGAATCCCAGCCTCCGTAGCCCTCGGCCTTGGGTTTCAGGCCGGCGCGGATGCGGTAGCCGGCCAGCATGCGGTCAGGTTCCAGCTGAAGCAGGTATTCAGCGGTAACATCCTGGGCGCGTTTGAGAGGCCCTCCCGTCAAGCGGACTTTATCGAGAGGAAGCGGCCGTGCCTGGAGTGTTTTTTCCTCAAAAGCTCTCACAGTTGGACCTTGCGCTTCTGTGAAAGCCAAACAGTGAAAGATTAAAACCAGTGACAGGAAAAAAATAAAATTTGCTTTCATCTAATCCTTCCTTATAGTGGGGAATTCGGCAATGCGCAGGTTGGTGCACCCGTAGGGAATCAGGATGAGTTCCTCAAGGTCGCCCTTAACAGAAACAGGGCTAAGCGGGAGCTCACCCGCAGAGCCGTTGACCAGTTTCCAGGCATCGATCCTCATCCCCTTGATCTTTACGGAAACCGGAGCTCCTTCGGGTGAAAACGGCACGCCCCCGACCGGATGCTCCTCAAATTTCAGTGTATTCAGATCTTTTTCAGTCAGATCCAAAGCGTAATTCCAGGGCGTAGTCGGATAGACTTCCCAATCGGCATGCGGAAGTTCGCGATGAGGCTTACCGGCGTTAACCCTCTTCCACTCTTCTCCGATCTTCAGCGCATAGAGCAGAGGTCCTCGCTCCAAAGCGATGGCATTGTTATACCGGCGGGTCACCCGCGGCTTCATCGGAAATACCACATCAATCTCCGTTGTGCCGGTCCATTCCCTTCCCAGCACATGAAAGGAACCCGGTTTGGGAGCATAGCGGTTTTTTCCGATGGTGACGGATGCTTCTTCGGCCCATGCAGGAATGCGCAGATGAAGAGGAAACCGAACCGGCCTGTCGACACTCACCTTCAACTGGATATTCGGGCGAAACGGATAATCCGTGACAACCTCTACTGAAACCGGAACATCCTGTATATGTGTGGAGACAACATTCGGCGCGTAGGCCACGGCGGCCAGCCCCTCATCCTCTGTCTTCATCCAGAGATGAGCGGCGAATTTGGGCCATCCCTGGCTGAGGTTGGACGTGCAGCAGCCGTAATTGGGTTCCAAGCCAAAGATGTTGGACTCCGGGCCGTTGGTGGTCCAGAGTCGGTTCTCCCGGATGCTGCATTCGACCTGATTGACCTGCTGGTCATACTGGTGGGACCACATATCCGGGGAAAATGTGGCGGGCAGGGCATTATAGGTCACTTTTTCCAGGCGGTCGCCAAAAGCCGGATCCCCCAGGATAGACAGTAATACCTCCAGAGAAAACTGGTATTCCACGACCGCACAGAGCTCTGTGCCCTGGGAGGGATTCTTGCCCGCGAAGCATTCATCACCGCTGAATATTCCTGCAGCCTGACCGTGATAAAAGTCCTGTTTCTCGATCATCTCGTAGACCATATGCCTGTCATCCTCATCGCCTGTGAGACGCCACCACAGCGCGGGTGCCTTGACCGCCATGCCGTTATTGACCACATGACCCATGAAAGTCCACTTCCCTCTGGGGGTGATTCCCGTTAGCGGGAAACGCCGGAAAAAGGACTCCCAGTCGAATCCCTGCGCATGAAGCTTCACCGCGAGATCCAACAGCCAGTCCTCCTGGGTTTTTTCATAAAGCCAGTATATGCTGAGCAGGGATTCAAACCATCGGAATTTGCCCCAGTTAAAGAGCGGACGCCGGTCGATATGCCCATCCACCCATTTCAGCGTCTTCTCCACCACTTCGGGAATCCGCTCATCACCGGTGGCGTTATGATACTGGATCAACGGCTTGAGCACCAAGAAAATGGCCCAGAGGTCATATTTGGAGGGATCCTCAGCCGGCGCTATCCATCCGGATTCGTCCTGGTGGGTGATGATGTGATTCATGTGCTTTCTGATTCTGGTTATCAGTTTTTCATCCTCCAGAAGAAACGCGAGAGGCACGACACCGTCCAGCCAGTAGGGGGCTCTTTCCCATGCATCCGATTTCCCGCCGAACCAGGAACTGTCACTGATATCGGGCCAGAATTCATCCAGGTGCCCGCTGAGTCCGTCGGCCTGGATGCGGAGTTGATTTTTCAACCATCCCGCCGGTTTGATCGATCCCAGGGGGAGCGGAGTCAACTGGACCGGTTGAATTGACACATCAGCCTGAGACATCCCCAAATCCTCCTTCTTCTCTTGGCTTTGACAAGATTGAAAGGTGACAAACAAAATGACGAACAGAACCCAGGAGTAAATAATCAATCGTTTTCGCATCCTTCTTCCTCCCTAGATTTATGCCGTACTCAACACACTGTGCAGCACGTAGCATAAAATTTACACACGAAAGAGTCAAATGCAGATAATTTGACAATCGAACGCCTTTTTTCTACCATTTCCATGCGATTAAAAAAGGAATTTCCGAATGCGTTTTAAAAAGGGGAGGCTTTCATGAACAGCAAGCCATGGGTTTTATGTCTGGTTATCTGTGCCGTCGCTCTTTTATTATCTGGATCTGTGAAGGATACTGATTTATCAAAGCTCACAAAGGCCAAATTTACCCTCAACATCGGAGGAAAGACCTGCAAGTTTGTCGATGGAGGAACGGCCAGAATCAAGAATGGTGTATTGCATATTACACACCCTTCGTTGAAATCACAATCAAAGTCTAAACAAAAAACTATTATTAAGGTCCATTTCGCATCCCAAGCCAAAGCTGCAGAAGTGCCTTTCGGTTCTATTGAAATCACTATCCCGCGTCTGTCTGGTGAAAACAAGGAAAGACTCGTCAAACAGTACGAAGGTAAAATACGAGGGAAAAAGCCAACCGGTGCAGTTAGACTTACAAATAAGGCCGGCAATATGACAGCCCACTGGAATATTTTGGGCTGGCATATCGAGGACTTTGATTTGCCAACATTGAATTCCAAAGACAACAGCCAGTTGATACAGTATGTCGTGATACGAACCGAAAAAGTAGACCGAGAAAAATAATAATTTTAATCCAGACAGATTTTCTGACCATTGATCATGTTGAAAACGGCGGTCTTCTCATTTCCGGATACCCTGTCAGAAAATAATTAGGATTGAAGGGAGAAAGCCTCAAATATAAAGAAGCATTCTTTCTATTTTTAAAATTCTGTATTCTCTAAAACTTTTCTATTTCTTCTTTTTCACCGTGCGGTCTTCATAGGCAGGGCGTTGTGGCTTTGAAGGCCCCTGTTTCTCGATCATCCGGAGCACCTCATCCACCGCGCGCTGGAGCTGGGAATCGGTTCCTTTGGCCAGAAGGGCCGGGTCTTCCTTGACTTCGATATCGGGGTCAACCCCGTGGCCTTCCTTGAACCACTTGCCGTCCGGGTCGTACATGCGGAACGTCGGGACGGTCACAACACCGCCGTCTATGAGAGACGGAATTCCGCTCATTCCGATGAGTCCGCCCCAGGTGCGGGTCCCGATGAGCGGGCCGAGCCCGGCTTTGCGGAAGTAATCGGGAAAAGCATCTCCGCCCGAGCCGCTCCAGCCGTTGATGAGCATGGCTTTGGGCCCGAAATGCCCAATTGGGGGCCACTGCCAGTCTCTGCCGTCACGGACTGCCCAGAAAGCGAGAGCAGGTCTCTTCAGGAGTTCGATGAATCGGTCAGGGATCTGGCCGCCGCTGTTGAAACGCTCGTCCACAATCAGCCCGTCTTTGTGGAACTGGGCCGCGAACTGTCGCACGAGCATGTTCTGCCCACCGATGCTTGTGTCCTGCACATAGATGTATCCGATGCGTCCGCCTGACCGGTTTTCGACGTACCTGCGGTTCTCCTCGATCCAGGCGAGATGTCTGAGGCGTGTTTCTCCCCGAAGGGTCTCAACGATTACTTTCCAGGCGCCTTTTGCATTGGGCTTGGAGTTAACCGTGAGTTCGACGGTCTTTCCAGCCAGTCCCTGGAAGGCCGCCCAGGGGTCTTTTGATGTATCCAGAGGCATGCCGTTGACGGCCAGAATATAATCACCTTCTTTGACCTTTACTCCGGGCCTGTTGAGAGGCGAGCGGACTTCACTCTCAAACGATGCGCCGTCGATAATCTTGGCGATGCGAAAAGCGCCGCTGTCGAGTTCCCAGTCTACGCCGAGGTAGCCGACATTGACTCTGGCTGCGGATTCAGCGTCGCCGCCCCCTCGGTAGGTGTGGGAAGAATTGAGCTCAGCGATGAGCTCTCCGATGACATAGTTGACATCCCAGCGGGTGACCGCATCCTTGAGCAGTGCGCCGTACTGGGTGCGCATGGCGTTCCAGTCCACACCGTGCATACCTTTATCGTAGAAGAAATCTCGACACAGCCTCCAGGCATCATTGAAGATCTGCTTCCATTCCGCTCGTGGATCAACGACCATCTCAAGTTCGTTTATCCGGAGTCTTTTTTTCATGTTCTGCTTGGGCTTGATGTCTACGATGGCTGCATTCTGCCTCTTCCATACAAGAGCTTTTTTGCCATCCGCAGAAAGGCGGAAACCGTCCACATCATCCAGAATGGTCTGTTCCTTGCGCTCTTTGAGGTCGTAGTAGACCAGGGCATTTTTATTATCGCCAGAACCGGTGCGCGGATACCGTACGTAGAGGACCTTGCCGGGTACTGCGTAAAGGCCGTAGTAATTTCCGGCCTGCGGAGGAAGAACGACCAAACGACATTCAAAGTCTTTGACCTCGATCTCGACCGCTTTTGCCTTTTCTGTGTCGGGTTTCTTTTCTCTGTCTTTCTTTTTTTTCTGCTCGGCTTCTTTTTCTTTGGATTCCTCTTTTTTCACCTCTTCTTCGTCGTTCCGGGGGGCGAGCGGGGAGGGAATGTCGGATTTAAGCGAGACGGCGACGATATTTGTCGTGTTGGCATAGAGGAAAGAATTATCCAGATCTCCGTAGATGGGACTGAAGGTCCGGTTCGAAAAGAAGTAAAGATACTTTCCGTCAGGGTCAAAGACAGGCTGGAAGTCGTTGTAAAAACTGGATGTCACCATGTAGCGTTTATTTTCTTTGGCATCATAGAGGTAGATGTTTCCCTGCCGGTTTGCGTCTCCCCGGGAGTAAGCCAACCAGCGGCTGTCAGATGACCAGTCAGGCTTGAAGCCGCGGAGTGCTCCTTCGTACATCCAGAGGCCCTGGTCGACTCTGTGGGTTTTTTGTGTATCTCGGTCAAAAATACGGATGGTCATGGTCTGGTCAACGAAAGCAATTTTCTTGCTGTCTGGAGACCAGTAGACCTGATATCTGTAGCCTGGGCCGTAGGAGGTAACGGTCTGCTCATCCGAGCCGTCATTGGCATTGCAGATCGTCAGCTCGTACTCTCCAGAGCGGTCGCTCCAGTACGCGACGTGCTTCCCATCAGGTGACCAGGCCGGATAACGTTCTGCACTTCCTGGTCGTGCAGTGAGGTTGCGCACAGGACCGTGTTCCGCGGGAACAGTGAAAATATCTCCGCGAGCTTCGAATAGAGCCCGTTTTCCATGAGGGGAGATCCCGGCATTCGCAACCATCCTGGACACATTTTCCGTTTTGGGTCTCAGGGTAATCTGGTCGGTGACCAGCTGAACGTCCACCAGGGTTTGTTTTTCTGTTTTCAGGTCAAACCTGTAGAGCTTTCCGCCGGCTTCAAAAACAATATCCGAGGGCCCGATAGCCGGGAAGTGGATGTCAAAATCTTCAAAGCGAGTGACCTGGCGGGCCTTTTCGGTTTTCAGGTCCAGAGCCCAGATGTTATGGCGCTGGTTCGGACCGCGGTCAGAGAGAAAGTAGAGAGTATCCCCATGCCACATGGGTTGGGAGTCATTCGCGATGTTATTGGTAATGTTTTTGGCTGTTTTTTTTGCGATGTCGAACAACCAGATATCCGGCGCCATACCGCCCCGGTAGCGCTTCCAGGTGCGGAAGTCGCGGGCAATCGGCATGTAGGCCAGCACCTTGCCGTCCGGAGAGACAGCCCCGAATTCGCCGTAGGGGATGGGGAGCCTTTCAGGAAGGCCGCCGGTTTGTGGGAGACGGTAGAACTGCCTGTAGCGCTGGCGGCCGCTCTCCATGGAGGAGGCATACAGGAGACCTTTCCCATCCGGATACCAGTCGAGGATCAAATCTGACATCCCGTGGTGGGTCAGCCGGTTCACCTCTCCTCCCATGAAGGGGATGAGGTAGATATCGGTGTTTCCGTCATAGTTGGCGCTGAAAACGATCTTTGAGCCGTCCGGCGAAAAACGCGGGAACATTTCTTCGCCTCTCGGGGAGCTGAGCCTGTGGGCCGTGCCCCCCTGTTTAGACACAACCCAGATGTCTCCGGCATACACAAAACAGATGTGTGTGGCAGAGACATCGGGGTAGCGGAACATGCGCGCGTTGACCTGCGCTTGGACAAAAGTTGTACCGGTCAACAGAAAAGCTGCTGCCAAAAACCAAAAGAATACTTTTTTCATTCTGCCCTCCATTTAAATCTTTCCGATTGAAACTTCACAGCGTAGTACGAGAAATTTTTTAAAAGGTTCACTCCTTATTTACTATTTATACAAGTAAAAAAAATAGAAAACATAAAAAGAACACGAAGTACCAATAATAGTATCTTTTCCAGACGAAATCAATGAAACTCTATCTGTTTTCCGAAAGTTAAACAGGCGTAGAAAGGGCTGGCCGGACTGAATATCCCTTGGAGTCTGTGAATTTCCTTCACCGACACGGGAAGTCAACCTCAGCGACAAAGAACGCATTATCGGCTATGGAAGAACCCTCTCGCGCCGCTCACCTATGAAAAGAGAATGTTTATCTTTTATATTTGACCAGCCTTGCGTTAATGGCCACGATCACCGTGCTTAAGGACATCACCAGAGCACCGACAGCCGGAGCCAGCACAATCCCTTGGCTGTACAGCACTCCGGCAGCCAGGGGGATGGCAACCACATTGTAGCCCGTGGCCCAGGCTAAATTCTGTTTCATCTTTTTCCGGGTGATTCGGGAAAGAAAGACAGTATCCACTACGTCCTGTGGATCATTTTCGACAAGGACCACGTCAGCTGTCTCCACGGCCACATCTGTGCCCGCGCCGATGGCAATGCCCACATCCGCCTGCGCTAAAGCCGGGGCGTCGTTGACGCCATCGCCCACCATGGCGACTTTCCTTCCCTCTCTTTGAAGTTCCTTTATCTTCTCCGACTTCTGGTCAGGCAAGACCTCTGAAAAATATCTGTCAATGCCCAGTTCTTCGGCCACTGACCTGGCCGTGGCTTCATTATCACCGGTGATCATAACAATCTGGAAACCCATGTCTCTCAGCTTCTTTATGGCTTCTCTGGACTCTTCCCTGATGACATCAGAAAGCCCGATAACTCCCTGGACTTCTCCCCCGGAAATGACAATGACCGTAGTCACGCCTTGAGAGCTGACCTCATCGATCCGACTTTTTGCCGCCTCTGAAATATTCCCTTCTTTCACAAGAGATTTATTCCCCACTAAGATCTCCTTTCCATCAACGACCGCTTTAGCTCCTTTTCCGGGGATAGCCTCAAAACTTTCAACTGCGTAGAGATCGAGTCCCTCCCCCAGAGCCTTTTTGACGATTCCCCTGGCGATGCTGTGCTCTGATTCATTCTCCAGAGAGGCAGCCCGCCTCAGAAGCTCCTCCCTGCTCCAATCTCCAAAAGATATCACTTCTGATACTCCAAATTTCCCTTCGGTCAGAGTTCCCGTCTTGTCAAAAACAACGGTATCCAGCTTGAGGGCCGCCTCGAAGGCTGTCCTGTTCCGGATCAGAAGTCCATTTTTCGCCGAAAGCGATGTAACAACCGCAATGACCAAGGGAATAGCCAGTCCCAGAGCATGCGGGCAGGTGATCACCATCACAGTGACCATCCTTTCCAGAGCAAACACAAACTCCTTCCCGATTATCAACCATGATCCGATGGTGACCGCCCCGACCGTGACAGCTATCAATGTCAGCCAGAAAGCGGCTTTGTTGGCAAAATCCTGGGCTCTGGACTTGCTCTCTCCCGCCTTTCTCACCATGTCCACTACCTGGGAGAGGTAAGAGTCCTTTCCCGTCTTGGACACCTCGACGGTCAAAGACCCGGTTCCGTTGACAGATCCTCCGATGACCTCATGGTCCTTTATCTTCTCTACTGGCCTGGACTCCCCTGTGATCATGGATTCATCGATTTCCGACTCTCCCTTTTCGATTTTTCCGTCCACCGGGATCCTCTCTCCTGGTTTGACCAGAACCTTGTTCCCTGGCTTCAACTCATCAAGCGCCACCTCTTTCACCGAGCCATCCGCGGAGATCAGGTGGGCTTCAGAGGGGAGAAGCCTGGCCAGTTCCTCCAGAGCGCGGGAAGCGCCCATGACTGAACGCATCTCGATCCAGTGTCCCAAAAGCATCACATCGATCAAGCTCACCAGCTCCCAGAAAAAGACTTTCCCTTTCAGTCCAAAAACTACCAGACTGCTGTACACAAAGGCCACCGTGACCGCCAGGGCAATGAGCGTCATCATTCCGGGCTGCTTTTTCTTGAATTCATCCCGCATTCCCTTGAGAAAAGGCCAGCCACCGAAAAAATAGATGAAGGCCGAAAGGCCAAAAAGTAAGTATCGATCACCGGGAAAGGAAAAACTGAATCCCAGTAACGACTGAATAAGTGGAGACAGGACCAGAACAGGAATGGTTCCGGCCAGAGAAATCCAGAATCTCTTCCTGAAATCCTTGATCATATGGGCATGGTGAGACATGTGGCTGCCACGCCCTTCATGGGTTTTCACTGTATGAGACTGGTGTTCCATGGGTAACTCCTTATTCATCTGTTTAAGCTTTTTGTTCAAGAAATATACCAAGAACATCCTTGAAGGTAAATACGAATTAATCCTAAAGAACTATAAAATTTGTCCTGTGTCCCAAGCCTGATTCTTCCAGATCAGAATACTTTTATTTTCTCTTCAGCAGCCTCTTGAGCTCTCTCCAGCTTCCGGAGAAGAGGCAGAGAGCCGGTTTTAGCGATATGTTTGATTTTCCCTGCCAGATCATTTCCGATCCCGGGAAAACCGGATAGGTCTTCCTCGCGTTCCACCAGGTCAGACACATTTTTAGAAAGACCTCCGATGGTCCGGGCGGCGTTCCGGTAAGCTCTGATCCTGAACGGATTTTCCCCCCGTATATCCAAAAGGTCCGCCACTTTATTGAAAATTTCA
>JABAOH010008317.1_pt1 | contig 25723 bp, 23 predicted proteins | sample 7062181 | NCBI WGS metagenome assembly JABAOH01 (sample SAMN14538630, study PRJNA623070) | marine sediment metagenome | biome: marine biome [ENVO:00000428]; feature: marine pelagic biome [ENVO:01000023]; material: deep marine sediment [ENVO:00002113]; isolation source: pool of 5 deep marine... | reverse complement strand
TTGGTAGTTTCAGCCCAAAAGCGAGAAAGGGGATCTTCATACGCGATTACGGTCTGCGTTTGTCCCGCACCAATACATTGGACTGCCAAAGAAGAGATTAGAACGGTCATTGAACACATACCCCGGCGATCAATCTCATACCGACTGTCCTTGTCTTATCTCAGCGAAGCGTAATTCTTTATGGCTCTCTCACTATTCAGAAAGTTCCTTGTATATACGTAGTTACCCTGATATGCGAACCTCAGGATACGATACTGCGGCCTCGCGGTCTTTTCTCGGCTTTTGCTTTGCTCGGTCGAGCCGCCTTCTTGCGCTTTTGTGAATTGTACCGAGCTGCAACACACTCGCATAGCATATGCATACAGCGGATACGGTAATTTGTATGGCGCAACGTAACCGGAAACTGCTACCCGGGCCACCGCGTACGGAAAAACCTCAAGTCTCGGTGATCATACCTGCTCGGAACGAAGAGGCTCTAATCGGAGCTTGTTTGGATAGCGTGCTAGAAAGTGCCCAGAGGAGCAAGACACTCATCGAAGTCTTGGTAGTCGTGGACAAGTCTCGGGACCGAACAGCAGAAATCGTGGAGAGATATGGCCTCCGTGCACTGGAAGTCTCATTTGGTTCAAGGGCAAAAGCCAGGAACTACGGGGCACAATTTGCCCGAGGCCACGTAATTACCTTTCTGGATGCTGATACGCTCGTCAGTTCTGATTTCTTTAGCGAAACTCTTTCCCATCTCCGAGCCGGCCCAAGGGTCGTCTGGTATCGGGTGACGGCATTGGAGAAGAGCCCAGTCGCTCTCGTGTACTTTCTCTTGTTCAATTCCGTCTCGAGGCTCCGTCCCCTTTTTTCGCCCGCAATTTCCACGGAAGCATCCTACTTTTTTGGAGGAGCGAAGTTCAACGAGAATCTGAGAAGCTTCGAGGATTTCTTCTATCTCAATCAGGCTTGGAAAGGGGGACGGGCGGCCCACTGCAGGACCACGGTCAAGACCTCCATGAGGAGAGTCCGGAAATTCGGGTATCTCCGATTTGCTTTGCATTGCCTTCGATCGTGCCTAAATCCGTTCGAATTTGAATGGAGGCCCATAAATGAATGAGAATCAGCGTAGCGCTCATCACAATCAAATTCAGAGAACCGAAAAAGTATACCGCCATGTTGTCTCAGAGCTGGCTCATGGTGACAGCAATAGCCAAAAGATTATCTCGCTCATACGTTTGCCGATTTCGCCTGTAGTCATTCCGGGGGTGGGGAGGAAGATGGGGTCATTTTTCCAATCGTCACAGCCCTTGGGCTCGGAGTTGTTTTAGTACTTACCGATGATCAATTACGCATATGGTATCAGGGAGAAATGTGTGCTTGTGTTGGAAAAGATACCTCGATCTTCAAGCACTTCCTCTCCCGGTCTGTGGCAGCAGCATTGAACCCCGACTGGTTACTATTCTTTAAACAAAAAAGAACAGGGGCATTGCTGACCCCTGCGTTTAAATCCGCTCTTCAGGTTAGGATGCTCACCTACTTAGAATAGGATAGCTCCCAGCATCAGAAATAGGGCTCTTATTGCAAGACGTTTAGCTCAACTCTCCTATTATTGGCGCGGCCCTCTCTCGTATCATTCGTGGCAATGGGACGAGACTCTCCATAACCTACCGGTATCAGACGATCCTGAACGATTCCTCTTGAGATAAAATACTGCTTTACCGACTTTGCCCTCTTTTCCGATAGTCCCTGGTTATACGCTGCTGGACCACTACCGTCGGTATGACCCGCAATCTCCACCCTGATAGTGGGTTCGTTCTCCAAAACCGTTGCTTGCTCGTCCAAAATCGCCTCAGCTTGGGGAGTGAGATCAGCCGAGTTAAACCCAAAGTTTGTCCCCCTAAGAATGATGATCTTCTTCGGTTCAGGAGGGACAGCTACCGGCTTCGGTGCAGCACGAGCAGGCGGAGGAGGTTCTTTGGCAGGTGCTGGAGCAGGGGGAGCAGCAGCTACCGGAGCTGGTGCAGGTTTGGGGGGGGCCTGGGCCACCTCCGCCTCTCGAGCCAGCGTGCGGGCCTCGGCTAATAGAGTCATCGCCTCCTCGGTACGGCAGGCCCAGTAAGTCTCAACCGCCTTCTTGCCCAACTCCTGGGCCTTGGCTATCTTTTCAGGGGCATACTGAGCTCCAGGCGACTTCTCTGCCTTCTCAATGGCCGCTTCGGTCTGCACAAAATCCTCGGGTACCCCGATAGCTCTGTTTCGTACTCCGAAGTACGCATTTTTGGCACAGCCGGTGAGGCCAGAGACAACCACGAAAACTGATAAGATAACCCACGCTCCTCGTGCTTTCTTTCTCATAATACCTCCTCCTCTTTTTTATTTACCACGTTACTCATTGCTCGTACCTCGCAGTTGCCAGCTTCTCAGAAATACGCTGAAATCCATATCGCTTCCTCATTGTGATCCCGATGATAAGCAAACCCCGAGCCACTCTTAAAAAATGTAATAAAATAAAAGAAGTAGCTCAGAAACCGATTACCCCACCAACTTTAAGGGATCACCCACTTCATGAACTCGACAATTCCATCTAAGTAATTGATATAAGGAACGAAATAGATGAGACGATTGGGTTAAACGGGTGTTACGATAGGATTCTGGGATGATTACAGGTTTGTACTGCTATTACAAAAACGTATTTCCAACGGGATAAGCCTCAGGCATTGATATCATGAGATCCCATAAAGAGATCGGGAGATTGAGGCTATTTGGTGTATCTCGTCTATCTGGTCTGTTTGGTTTGTCTCGTCTATTTGGTCTATCTAGTTTGTATGGTTCACCTGGTTTATCGGGTTTATTGAGTTCATTGGGTTTATTGTGTTACAAGAGACTCTCAATCTCACCACCATTGATTCTTGCTGCGTACTGCTTACTTCCTACTTCTTCCTGCTTCCTGTTTACTCCTTACTTCTTACCTTAACTCTTCATTCTCACTCCTTACTCCCCACTTACCTCCGGCTGGCCCGCAGGTCTAGGCAGCGAGCCAACCTCCATCGACGACGAGCACGTGGCCGTTGACAAAATTAGAAGACTCTGAGGCCAAAAAGACCACGGGGCCGAAAAGGTCATCCAGCTCACCGGGGCGTCTCATGGGGATCCGGCTGAGCACCCACTCCCGCGTGGCCGGGTCATCTAAGGCCGGCGCAGCCATGGCCGTTCGGGTGAAAACGGGCGCGATGCCGTTGACGTTGATTCCCTTAGGGCCCCACTCGATGGCCAGTGAATGGGTAAGCTGATTCACCGCGCCCTTGCTTGGGGCATAGGCGGGGTCCATGACCCGTCCTTGAAAGGCTCGCACCGATGAAATGTTGATGATCTTCCCCTTGCCCTGGGCCAACATCACCCGGCCGACGTGCTTGCAGCAGAGAAACAGGGACTTTAAGTTGACGTCGATAACTCGCTCCCATGCCTTGGTGTCAAACTCGGCGGTCGGCTGCAGATGCACTATGCCCTGGCTGTTCACCAGAATGTCAATGCGACCGTAAGTCTCAACCACCTCGGCTACCATACTCTCTACTTGTTCTTCATCGGATACATCGGCTGCAACGGACGTCCCCCTTCGCCCCAGGGAAGTGATCGCGTCGACCGTTTCCTTGAGTCCCGCCGGTCCGCGGGCAACTACACAAACGTCTGCTCCAGCTGCCGCCAGGGCCAAACCCATAGCCTGTCCCAGCCCCTTGTTGCCACCCACTACCAGGGCGACCTTCCCGTCCAGGCAGAATCGATCCAAAGTGGAGGGAACTAAAGCCATGATTTTGTCCAAATCCGACACGTCAATCCTCTGCTGGTCTAATATCTACGGGACCGGTCTCTGAATCCCTCACAACCTTGGTTTTGACGCCTCAAGCACGAGCGGGCCCAACGCAACACGGAAGCAGCAGCGAGTCCCTGGCTCGAGATGGCAAACTTAGAGCTTGTCATGAGCTATGTCGTGCACTACGACATGAATCCGATGGTGGTCCCGTGCTTGTAATCGTGTGCAGTTTGCACACATCAAAAGAGCCGCTCCCTGATGTTATAAGCGCGGCATCCACACCTTGTTTCTTCAATAGTTCCCGTAGTTCCTCGATACTATAGTCGCCGTGGCTGAAGGAAATCATCATGGTCCGTACGACGCCAGGCGCCTCAATGTCTATCATATCCTTACCCCCTCATATCCATCAACAACCCATGACAGAACCTGAGGCAGTCGTATGAAGTTGCACCCTCACATTTTCAGACTCAGGAAGGCAAGCAGACCAAACCCCGTGATGATTATGCCCGAGATTCTGTTCACCCAGCGCAACCCGGAAGGGTCAAATTTCGTTCGGACAACAGCGACGATTCCGCTCAGTATAAACCACCATAGCCCTGAGCCGATGAACACACCGGAAACTAAGAGACCCGCAAAGACATAGTTCCCACGTGCACTTCCCACGCCTAACCCGGCAAATATCGCTGCAAAGGAGAGAATAGTCATCGGATTGGTGATCGTCAGAAAAAATGTTGAGGCATAAGCACCAGCGAGGCCATATCCTTCGGCTGAGGCGGTTTTTTCGGCCGGTCTGGCCAGGGAGGTCTTGAGGCCCAGATAGCAGAGAAACGCACCGCCCACAAGACGAAGCCAGACTTGCTGACTGATCAAGAGGCTCGAAATAAACGTCAGCCCGAATCCAGCAATACAGCCATAGATTGCGTCAGCCGTTGCAGCCCCAAGACCGGAGACGAAGCCAGATGCCCGCCCTTCAGCCAATGTACGGCGTATGCAGAGCACACCAATTGGTCCAACAGGCGCAGCGATTGAGAAGCCGATGATGAATCCACGAAGCAAGAAACTGATGTTGGTCACGCTCCTCGCAACCCCCTATTACGCTCCCTCGCCTCCCGTTCATCCCGCCTGAATTCTTCCATGTATTTGAAAGGAAAACAAGTGTATTCTTGGCAATACCCCTCGTTGAAAATTTCGGTGTTTCGAAAGATTCCATCCTTCAAGTAGATATAGAAGAGTATACGGCGGAGGTCGAGCCTTTTGAATTTATTCCTTCTCGAATGGTAAAGGCCTACCGAGCAACTGGGAACTCGGTTAACTGGTTCGTCCTGTAATCGAGGGCCAAATATTGAATGTTATTGACTTCAACTGATTTTCCCTTTTAATAAAACGAGGACATGGAGAATCAAGAACATACATCTGAGAAGCCGGGGAAGGACCATCTGCGCCCGCAGCGTTCTCAATCGTGGTGGCAGTTATTGATTCAAAATTTTCCCGTCCGTCAGTTTATCCTTGGTGCGTTAATCCCTTTGATGATCTTTTACATATTCAAAAGCTTTGGTCAGCCTTTAGCCGGCGCACTTTTGGCAGGGTCATGGGGGTTGGGTGTGGTTCTGGTGGTCTACTGGCGCACCCGCCGCATTGAGTTGTTTGCCGGGTTGGCCACCACCCTGGCTGTGATCGAGTTGGTTACCACCGCCATCACCCGCAGCCCGGCCTTCTTTCTAGCTTCGGCTTCCATTGACAGCGCGGCCTATGGCTTTATCTTCCTTTCGTCTCTGCTTTTCTCGCGACCTGTGCTGCAACTCATGGCAGAAGAGACAGTTGGGATTGAAACCTTCTCAGGAAATTTACGTCGTTCTCCCCCCTACCGCACCGCCTGGCAAATTCTCACCACTGTATGGGGAGGAGTGTATCTATGCAAGGCTATCTTGCTCGTGCTCTTGCAATTGCGGTTGCCTTTGGAAGTGTTTCTGGTCTTCCGCACGCTGCTCGGTTGGCCCGTGTGGGCCATCCTGTTTTCGTTTAGTTTCTGGTTTCCGGGCTGGTACTGGAGACGGGTTCGGGTCATACGGGACGTCCAGGCATAGAGGACGATTTCAACCGCCTCTAATGTGTCTTCACAGCGGACAGGGTACACCGCGCTTCTCTGAGCGAATTCTCATTGAAATATGGAGATTGTCGGAGTATTCCCACATCGCATATTTCTTCCCCAACAGCGGAATCGGTAACGCTGATCAACGGAAGGTTCTATCTTGGAATATTGGGAAATGGCAAAAGATGGGAAAGAAGAGTAGGTAAAAAAGGGGCCGGATTGACTGTCCGGCATCATTCTGGCGTGTTATTTGCTGCTCACCTGTCCGTTAGGATTTCGCCGCATGGAAAAGTCTATCCAACTCCCCAGGATCTGAGCAGATAGTTACTCTCGGCCTGATCGATCCCCTTGCTTTTCAGGAAATCCCTTATATCGTATTCGCCAATTTTAGGCTGATGAGCATATCTGTCATAATCCCCCGGATATGATTTGTGGAGCCACCCGAGGAAATTGGCCTTCAGTCTATTCCGTTCGGAGGATTTCGATTCCACACTCCCCAGATCGGATTGCTCCAAAGCCTTCTCCCGCACCGCTGACGGTTCTGTCAGGGTGACCTCGTTGAGGAATTGCAATTCAGTTCTCCCGACCCTGATCTTATCCCCGTGATCCAAAAGGCGAACGTCGATCAAGTCACCGTTGACCAGGGTTCCGTTGGTACTCTTCAAATCCTGCAGGAGAAATCGACCGTCCTTTTTCTCGATGCTGGCATGCTTTCGCGAAACCGATGAATCACCATCAACGCGTATGTCGCACCGACGCGTCCTTCCGATCAACATTCTCCCGGAACTCAGACAATATTCCTTGCCCACACAGTCTCCATAGATGACGGTGAGCTTACCAGAGGACGTTTCTTCTAAGGAGTCCCCGTCCAATTTCTCCGGTTTGAAGAGAGGAATCGGCCTCGTTGATATGGTATCCTGTTTCATTGGCATACATCCTGTCGAAACCTTTTGGATTAACTTCGCATATTCTGTACCAACTCAATAACGCTAACTCAAATACCCAGATCCGCTGATACTAGGGCTATACTTGATTTCAAACGCAAATCAGAATATCGTGCATTCAACAAAAAAAAACAGGGCCACTGCTGGCCCTGCCAGTAATCTTCGATAATCAGATGATTTCTCTCGGGACTATTTTTTCCCTTTCTTATCTTTCTTTCCTTTTTTATCTTTTCTCACTTTCTTAATAATCTTGACAGAGTCTGCGCCTTCAAACGTGGTCCCATCCGATAAATTACCGCTTACGGTCAGGACGAGCTCTTCCCCGTCATTTACTTCTGCCATAGCTTCTACGACTTCCGCAGTTTTGAATTTTAACGTTAAGTCCTCATAGCCGTCCGGGCCCGACTCATGGTCGTCGTAAAATTCTCCCCCCGAGGGTGATGTTACGTCTTCGTAGCTCCAACGAATTGGCGCAGGGCCCTCTTCCTCTTCAGCTCCGTCTCGGCTTAGCTTGATCGTTGTGGTATCGATCATGGTAACGTCAAAAAGCTCGGTACCAAGAATAGCAACCGGGAGGACTCCTTTGCTATTCACATTCAATGGATTCAGGGAAGAGTGGGGTTTGATGTCGATGTAGACCTCGATGGAAGGGTCACCCGGGTTCTGGTTAATAAACTTCTGGATGCGGTGATTCTTCGTATCGGCCACGTAGACGTAATCAGCACTGTCAACGGCCACGCCCTTCGGGCGTTGAAACTGGCCGTCACCCACGCCCGATGAGCCCCACGTGGTCAAGAAGGTGCCATCGCTGTCGAACTGCTGGATGCGGTTGTTGATCACATCGGTTACGTAGACATTGTCCGCACTGTCAACGGCCACACCCCTCGGGTAGCGAAACTTGCCGTCACCCCCGCCATATCCCCCCCACTTGGTCAGGAAGGTGCCGTGGCTGTCGAACTTCTGGATGCGGTGGTTGATCGCATCGGAGACGTAGACGTAATCAGCACTGTCAACGGCCACGCCGTACGGGTAGTAAAACCGTCCGTTGCCCGAGCCATATCCCCCCCACTTGGTCAGGAAGGTGCCGTCGCCGTCGAACTGCTGGATGCGGTTGTTGTAGGTATCGACCACATAGACGTTGCCGGATCTATCAACGGCGACACCTGAGGGGGAGCTAAACTGGCCGTCACCCCCGCCCAATGAGCCCCACTTGATGAGGAAGGCCGGCGATGACTCCAAGGCGGCTGCGAGGCCGAAGGGCAGGGAAAAGATCAAAGCAACCAACAAAGCCCCAGAAACGGAACGAAGTAAGCAAGGGGAGAGATTCTTCATATCTTCCTCCTTTCGCCATTTGTTGAGTGGTTAGGAAGTTGAGGGTAGGGATTCGAGATATCTCCCTACAATCGGGAGAAGTCGCCTCCTTTTAGTAGCCACGGAAGTTGTCACCAACCCATCTCGGTGAGAAGCAGGGATCAATGCACTCCGTCAACCCGACTATCTGGGAGTTCTCTGCGGCCAAACCTCGTGACTCTATGGATTTGTTCAACCCAACACCCATGGCTTTCCCTCGTGCCTTACGGATATTATCGAATATAGCCGACTTTGCACAAACAGTGCCAAACGCAACATCATCCGAACTAGTTATATTACGATAAAAACCAGCTATCCTTTTGATAATTTCAACCGAGTCGAGTATGCAAATTTTTTCCCCTTGGTATGAAAACATTTCGCAAATTGAGCAAGATCCTCCTGAAATAGAGATTGCTGGAGTGAGGTGAAGATATGAAGGTTCAGGATGAAACGGCTTGTCGGGAAGGGAGAGCAAATAATAGAAGGAAGATAGGTAGGGGAAAAAAGAGCTTACGAATGCGCTGCCTCATGATCCTCATTGACTACGGCCCCATTCGCACTATTGCTCCGCTGGTCCTGGAGTGAGATCTTGTATAGTATGGTCCGTATGGGTTGGATCCGTGCGGCTCTCATTAAGCCGCCAATGTGCTTGAATATGATCCAATTCCATGCGTGGAATCGTCCCTATGAATTCAAGGTAAAAAAGCGAAGCGCACATCTATCATCAGCTGTCCCGGTCGCCAACGCGCCCTTACTGATCCTCCCACGTTACTGGAGCGTTCGCCTCTTCCTCCGAGATCAAGCCAAAGTACCTCCCCATCCAGTAAACAAAAAGGTAATCTTGGCCAGAATGCTCGACATCCATCCTTTCGGAGGCACCGGTCAGATTCGCCTTTCTAAAGTAGTCAGCCTTCCAATAATGACTATCTATCTTCTGATTAGGGATAGGCTGAACACTGTGAGTATCTTCAAATTCCAGATTCGAGATTAGACGTTTATCATCCGGGAACATCCTCAGCGTCTCGAGAGCTTGATCTTGCTCCTTTTCCGAGACCTCTGACAAGACTGCTTGGATGAACGTCACATAGCTCTTAAGAGAGTAGCGAAGGAATTGCCATACCTTCCCCAGAGCGAACTCAACATCCTGCAGAACCTTCTCGTCTTCCTCGTCCGAATTGAAGAATAGTGTAAAGGCATTTGTATAGATAGCCATATCATCACTGTAACTACCAAAGGCATTCTCACGCCCTATGCGAGCATACAAGTCTCCCAAGAAACCCAGAGTATTTGGAATAACATCACCTGCGCCGAATCGAACGAGCCTCTTGTACTCCTTGGCACACTTCTCGTCCCCTGTGGCCTTGCAGGATCGAAGCATGGCGAGAAGTTGGAGACCATCGAATCCGTTAAAAAGCCAATCATTGAGCCTCCCAAACTCCGTCACCTTGCCGTCTGCATCAATAATCCTGTACCCATTATCAATAAGATAATGTGCAAGCTCGACCAGCGTCTGACGAACCAGCGCGCTCGTCGCCGGATCGAGGGAGATAACTTCGCGGTTCTCCAGGCCAACCACCGTCCCAAGCCCGAATACGGCTCCACGATATTGGTCCTTTGAGACGCCATTTCGAAACCAGAAACCATTTTCTCCCTTCTGCCAGAACCTCGTTGGCTCCTGGTCCTCAGTGGCCATCCACGGCAGAGGGTCGTCGCCCCCATAATCTAGATACGCACGAGCCAGCAAACCCGTTATACCAGTTGCCTGGAAATTCACCCGCAGCCCTTCCACGGCTCTATGAAGCAAGGATTCCACCTCTGAAGACGACCCCTCCACAGCAAGCCTCATCGCAAGAGCAGCCATCCAGTGGCCATGCCATGCGGGAAGATCAGCCGAGTTATGAGACCGCTGATAGTTTTCAGGATCGGAAAATGGTAAATAGGACCGATAAAGGAGATACCCCTGGTCGTTGAGATGCCGCATTTCAATGGCATCAAAGAGGCCCGTTTCTTTCTCAGCGAGAGAGATACTAGGAAGTTCATAGATCGGATCAAGGAGCGCTATGGGCGGAACCTTAACTCTACACGACAGAATCGTCACACAAAACAGCGCGGAAAGTAATCCAAACCGCAACTTTGGTCTATCCATAGTGAACACCTCCCAATGATGGTGAATGACATTCCATAATAACCCAACCCATCTCACCTTCTGGCCTCATTGATACATGAACCTATTATACCGGTAAAAAGCAGCAAATTGGAGACCACTGTTGAAAAATGTAATAAAATGAAAGAAATAACCACAAAGCCGATTGCCCTAGCAACCTCAGGGTATCCCTTACCTTAGGTACCTTGAAATCCATCTAAGTAGTTGATATCAGGTATCTAATAGATAAATCGATAGATGATAATCATCGGTAAGATACGATTCTCGGTCTTTTCGGATTCGTACTACTATTACAAAAATGTAATAGCAAGGGGGAATGTGCCACGTGCTTCATTGACACTCAGACAGCCCCAGTGTATAAATAGCTCCATTCAGAGCGGATCGCTTGTTAGGCAAAAAAGGGGGAATTGCTCTCAGTTTCCCAGAGGAAGGATTTCCAGTTGGGGATGGAAAAGGCACGCCGCCTCTATTATGGCTGGGTAATTGTTTGTGTGTCGTTCTTTACTCTCTTTTTCACCCACGGTATTCGTTTTTCCTTCGGAGTGTTTTACGTCGCCATGCTGCAAGAATATGGCTGGGGTCGCGGGGAGACCGCGGGAGCTTTTTCCCTCGGTATGGTAGTCCATGCCCTCTTTGCGATGGTAAGTGGAGCACTCATCGACCGCTTTGGACCTCGCACGCTTTTTCCCCTCGGTGCAACCTTCTTGGCCATAGGCCTTGCCGCGTGCAGTCGTATCGGTGCCATCTGGCATCTTTACCTCTTCTTTGGGGTAGTCATGATCATAGGCATAAACACCATGGCCTATGCCCCCCAGATGTCCCTCATTGCGCGATGGTTCATCAAAAGAAGAGGTCTTGCCAGTGGATTAGTAATGGCGGGAATGGGGGTAGGAGTTATGGTTATGGCCCCGGTTATTCAGGTCATGATCGATACCGTGGGCTGGCGACCAGCCTTCCTGATTCTCGCGGGTTTGGTCCTCTGTATACTCGTCCCGATGACGGCACTGTTTCAGCGTCGTTCTCCAGAGGATGTGGGCCAGTTCCCCGATGGTATTGTCCCGGACTCTGGCGGAATTGAAGTTCCCCAACCGGAAGAGCTCCTCAAAGATACTGAATCCCATCATCTCTCAGAACAGTGGACTCTGAGATCTTCGATCAACACCAAGGCCTTCTGGTGGATGGGTTTGGTAAACATCTCCTCGGGTTTTACTACCAACATGCTGGTAGTGCATCAGGCCGCGCACGTGGTCGATGCGGGGTATAGCCCAAGTTTTGCCGCGTTGCTCCTTGGATTGGTCGGCCTGTTTCGTTCAGCGGGGGGAGTCCTCTGCGGCTTCATCTCCGATCGTATAGGCAGGGAAATCGGGTATACTTTTGGAGGGAGCGTTACCTTCGTTGGAATACTGTTCCTCCTCCTTGTGCGGGACACCACATCTCCCTGGATGCTCTATGCCTTTGTGGTCTTCTTTGGTCTCGGTTCCGGCTCCAGCGGACCAATCAGTGCCACCGCTACGGCGGATCTCTTTCCCGGAAACTCGCTCGGCCGCATTTTGGGAACGTTCATAATAGGGTGGGGACTCGGTGGGGCGCTCGGTCCTTATCTCGGCGGGTATTTTTACGATCGAATAGGAAGCTATACCCTCCCTTTTCTCCTTGTGTTGGTCAGTGTCAGTCTGGGGCTCCTCGGAATGTGGATGGCAGCCCCGCGTCACCGGCGACCCTTTTCTCCCTCAAAACCCGATGCCAATGAGGCTTCGGAAAGTGAGTTGATTTCTCATGATTAATATCTTGGCGGACGGATCGGCTCTGGTCAGCCAGGGACCACTCCACATGACTGTGGCCGTTTCAGAGGAGGGAAATCCGTCCCCAACGTTGGCCCGAGAAGGGGCGGAAAAAGCGTTGGAGCTACTAAAGACGCTTGCTGATTCTTTGAGCGTCATTAAACGGAGGAGTCATACAATCAAACGGGTTCAAGGGCTTCCTTCCGTTGTCCAGCAAATGATCCAGGCAACTCAACACATGGAGGATTCTTATTTAACACCGCTGGCAGCGGTAGCAGGTGCCGTTTCGGATGAAGTCGCCAATTTCTTGGAAGCGCGGGACGGAAGCCGTATTATTGTAAACAACGGCGGAGATATTGCACTGCGGCTTCGTCGGGACGAAACCATCAAAGTGGGCGTCCGCTTGGACGTTCAAAGGCGGGCTTGTGCACACAGCCTCATCGTGGCCGGTATGACGGGAATCGGAGGTGTGGCTACAAGTGGATTTGGCGGTAGGAGCTTTACCAAAGGATTGGCTTCAGCGGCCGTTGCTATTGGTCAATCCGCAGTTTACGCTGATGCCGCCGCCACGGTTCTAGGGAATTCAACGTGGGTCGATGATCCTAACATTGATACCGAATTGGCGGAAAAACTCTATCCAGACACCGACATCCCGGGCCAACGTGTGGTGATAAAGGTTGGCGAGATTGGGGAAAGAAAGATAAGAGAGGCCATGCAGAATGGGTTGAAAACGGCCTCTCTCTTAATTAACAAGGGGCTGATCAGAGGTGGTATCATTGCCCTCAAAGGACGGGTTGCATGGACACCCAATATTGAGTGCCGTGGGAGAAATTTGTACGTCGTGGGCTAGCGGTGGTGCACAGAGGTAATGGGAATCCAATATTTCTCGTACTATTCTCTCTCAATCATCGCTTTTACTTGAGGTGGTGGTGTCTGCTGACTTCTCTCCCGAACGCACATATTTCCATCAATGATCACCATTGAAACACCCAACAAGTCACCCATTTTCAAGACTTCTAAATGACTATTGGCCTGGCAGCCCTGTATCTTACCCATGATAACCAGATCTGCGGGCTTTCCCTTAAGTATAAAGCCACTGTCCAGATTGTGAGCCCGAGCAACGTTCCCCGTAGCCAGGCATATGGCTAATTCCGGAGGGACATCACCGAGTGATGCAACCAGAGCCATGATTCGCAATATCCCCCGTGGTGTAACTCCTGTGCCAGCGGGCGTGTCAGTCCCTAAAACGACCCGATTGAGCTCACCTTTTTCTAGAGCTTTTCCAGCAACGTGGGCGGCTGCACGATAGTTTCCAGCGTATGAGATTTCGAGCCAGAAATCCGATTCCGCAATGATCCTGTCCATGTCCTTTAAGGACATGGGGATTGGCCCCCCGTTAATATGGCCTACCACGTCTGGTCCCAGTCTCAGGATGAGCTCTGCATCAGCCGGCACGCTTACCCCTGACCTTGAAACGCCGCCTGAATGGACCTTTACAACCAGGCCCTTTTCCTTTGCCCAGCGAACGTATTGTTCATCCTCACCCGGCACTCTCCCATAAGGATAGAAGATAAATTTTACGCACTTCGAGCCCAGTTCTACCATCTCATCGAAGTCAGTCTCAGTGAGCCCAGTTGTAAGGATAAGCGTCCCCGCATCCACTTTAACACCCGAAGGTCTTTCCCTATCGTAGCAGTTCTTCGTTAGTCGAGCCAATCCTTTGAATAACCTCGGGTCCTGCCTGTCCAAAGGGAGCCCTGGATAATGGAGCTCTCCAGCTGAAACCATTCGAGTAATGCCGCCGTGGAGATAATGGGTGACCCAGCTGGTGGAGTTCTGCGCAAGGGTAAAATCCCCTATCGTTGGATGGACATGTCCATCAATAAGCCCCGGGGCTACCAAAAGCCCATTGGCATTGATGATAACGTCAGCATCCCTTCTGCTCGTGCCCAGTTCAACAAAACGACCATCCTCAATATATATCGAATCCTCTTTGGATAACGGATTCTCGATGTCACCTGTGATTAACGTTCCTATGTTGTAAATCAACGTAGATTGCATTGATTTCTCACTTCAATATGAGGTTTTACTCGATATGACGCTCTTCAAATGAGTCGGTGTTTCCCCTCATCCTTGATTTTCCGATGCCTCCATTTAGACTCCTCAAATGCCTTTATATCATCCAAGAGTCTTAGAGCCTGTTTGTGCCCCCCCATCTGAATGAATGTTTCCTTTTCCATGGTATATTCAATTGGTGCAACAACAGCCGGGACAGCTACCCATGCAAAGCTTCTCCACTCCATTTTTCCCACATCCACCAAGAAATTGATTCCCCCTCCCGGGAAGACATAAGCCGGGACCCCTCCCACGGTTAATTTTATGCGTCCCTCATGAACAGCCCTATTTAACTTAATGGGATTTTGGGTCGTGCCCGCCCGGGCACTTCCCCCACAGCCTCCCATGTAAAGAGCCGATGTTAGAGAGGGCTCAGCATTCATAGCAATCAGCTCTCTGATCTGTTCGGCTGCTTTTGGAGTAGCAACTCTATGAAAACTTCCGCTTTCGTCGGCCTCAAGCATGGCTACATTTTGACCGGTCACTTCCAACACCAGAACCCTCATCCCAGGCCAAGTCTTTTCCTTGTCGTATTCTTGGATCGCGTCTAATGGGTCTTTAACGGTTGTTCCCCCCCAACCTTGGCCCGGGAATCCGAAGTAACGGCCCGGAGAGGCGTAAACCCCAGGGGGTCTCATGCCGGTATATTTGAACCCCAAAGATTTTCCCACATGCCCTTCGGAGAATAGACCCGTAATATCGTAATCCAACACAATGATTTCATCGGCGAGGTTTTTGAGGTGGTTTCCAAAAATGCCCATTATTGCAGCACCACAGGCAACTTTCATCTTACTGGCGGGCTCCCTATTGATGATCGGGGTTTCTCCCACCTGTAATTTCAGCTTTACTCCTCCCTCCACTTCGAGCGAAAAAGCCTCTCTATTAGCTATGTCGACCATGAGCCGTGTTACCAGCGCGCTATGGTCTGTTTTCATCAAATTTATCCCGCCCAGGCTGACCATCTTAGAACCATACTGCTCCGTGGTTACATGACCGACCTGTCGCCCCTTGAGTTTGACAGGGGCACCCTCTTTTCCGATCGATCTATCGGTATCAATTTTTACCAAAATTGAACTGTAGGTTAAGGGAGCCTCAGTAACAACGGTTACGACATCAATCCCATCTATCTTTTTCTCTGCCTGGATAGGAGCAGGATTGAAGTCAGGGTATGTGGTACCGGCTCCTATCGCAGCCACCAAGGGATTTGATAGAACGAAATTCTTCCTAATTTCCTCGAAAGTCTCCCGTTCAGGAAATTTCAGTGGATTGACTGCTTCCAATACCCCCCCGATGTTGATAAAACGTTGGCATGCGCCCATAAAACCTTCTGTGATCTGACAACCTACGGGGCAGGAATCACAGCGAACAGCTCCTTCAACAATATCGACAGAGGGGGGTATCGTCTTTGTGGGACAAGTGATGGAGCAGAGATTGCATGTGACGCACTTTTCATTGAAAGAGGGAAAATCATTGATGAGATCGCAATGCCAGCAGCGCTCCGTTTCCTTCACAGCTCTTCCTTCAGAATATCCCCTATCCACCTCATCAAAATTTCCTCTTCTTTGATTCAGGGGAAGGAAACTGGGGCTGACTCGTTTTGATTTCTGCGGGTAATGATCGATTCGATAGGGGGGTTTTCCATCATCAGCCCTGGCGGGGATGAAATCACCGGTGATTTTTTCACCCTTCAGATATTGCCTTATGGATACGCCTGCCCTCAGTCCAGCAGCAATAGCTTCGATCACCGTTGCTGGACCCGTAACAACATCTCCGGCCGCAAAGATACCGGGAATGCCGGTTTCAAGGGTAATCTCGTTGACGTGAATGGTATTGGCATTCACTTCAATAGAAACTTTCTCCAAAAATGAAAGATCGACTTGTTGGCCGACGGCAAGGATAACCTTATCGGCAGAAAGGCTGAAGGTTGAGTCTTCTTTGGGAAGTGGACGGAACCTTCCGCTCTCATCCGGTCCTCCCAGGACCATTTTCTCGCAGATGACTTCCACAACTTTACCATTTGAACCGCGAAACTCGATGGGGCTTGACATGAATTTTATTGTAACACCCTCCCTTTGAGCTTCCCTTACGTCCTCCATGCCCGCAGGCATCTGGTCTATGTCTCGGCGATAAATGATCGTTACCTTCGATGCCCAGAGCCTCACAGCAGTTCTTGCTGAATCCATTGCAACGTTCCCGCCGCCGATGACAACCACTTTACCATCGACCCTTGTGATATCGCCCTGTTTATGTCTGTAGAGAAAATCGAGGCCCTGAATGACCCCTTCAAGCCCCTCACCTGGTATATCGAGCATCTGGCTTCGCTGCGAGCCAACGGCAATCAATATAGCCTTGAACCCGGACCTCTCGATGGAATCCAAACTCAGGTCTCTTCCGAGGGCAATCCCGAATTGCGCCTTTACTCCCAGAGACATTATGGCTTCGATTTCTCTATCCAAGATCTCCTTTGGAAGGCGGTAATCGGGTATTGCGTATCTCATCCAGCCCCCCGCCTTCGATTCCCTCTCAAAAATCGTGGCTCGGTACCCATTTTTGGCCAGATACCATGCCGCAGATAGTCCGGCCGGCCCTGCACCGATGAGAGCCACTTTTTCCTTCCTCCCTTTCGGGTTTTTCCGTTTTGCAACCGAATCGGAGGGAACGAAATTATCCGTAACAAACTTTTTCAGTTCCCTGATGGCCAGAGGTTCGTCAAATCTACCGCGTCTACACGCCGATTCACAGGGATTATGGCAGACACGCCCGCAAACGGCCGGAAAAGGATTGTGTTCCGAAATATAATAGTATGCCGCTTCATAGTCCCTTTCCTTTATTCCGCTAATATACATGGGAACGTTCGTCTTCACGGGGCAGGCTTCAACACACGGAGGGATTCGATGTTCAATCAGTGCTTCCGAACTCTGAAATGATAGGGCGTCGAGCGGACAAATATCTTCACAAACTCCACACGCAATACAGTTATTTACATCTAGTTCCATGATTCATTTACTCCAGTTGACGGCTTCGTAAAAAGTCCATCTTCCGTTCGACATGCTCACGGCCCTGAGCAAAGTCGAAGGACTGCGTTGCGCTGCATCCTTCGTCATTGCAGCGTACTTCTCTGTACGCTTCATTCCTCAGGATTTGCGCGCCTTGCATCTGGATCTTTTTTCTTTGCCGTCTGATTTATGATTTTTTCGACACCATCAGTTATTTCTCAATGGACTTATTTTTTCATGCACGATTCCGATGTTCGTTTCTCTTTTAGTGCACGGTATAATCTTTCAGCAGTAATTGGAATTTCGGTAAATCTAATCCCGGTGGCATCATAAATAGCGTTGGCTACTGCGGCAGCCACCGGAATGAGGGAGGGTTCTCCAATCCCCTTGGCGCCATAGGGCCCGATGGGATCGTTCGACTCCACAAAAAGGACGTGAATAGGAGGGATGTCCTTTGCAGTGGGTATGAGATAATCGGTCAGGTCGGCATTACAAACTCGTCCCCCGTCATATCTAATCTCTTCCATAAGGGAGTAACCCAAGCCCTGTGCCACACCTCCTATTACTTGGCCCCTGGCCCCAAGGGGATTGATGACACGCCCAATGTCGTGGGCTGCTACATAATTGAGAACCGTTACCTCGCCTGTATCGGGATCAACCTCCACGTCAGCAAAATGGGCCGCCAGGGGATAGGTTGCAGATATGTCACCGTAGTAATTATTTTGAGGCGAGATACGAACTTTACCAGGGTCATAAACACCATGGGCCATGAGGGTTTCCCGGTCCTCCTGAGTGTGAGCCCAATGGACCACTTCCCGGAGAGGCATCTTTTCTTCCTCGTTTCCCTCTATCCACACCAGGCCACCACTGATTCGAACAGCTGAAGGGTCCGCATCGAGCATCTTCGATGTCTTCTCTACGATCATGGATCGCATTTTCTGTGCTGCCAAACGGGTAGCGTTCCCAGCTAACACCGTCGTCTTCGAGGAATAAGGCCCCAGCGCAAATGGACTGACATCCGTATCGACCTCGCGGACTTTCACGTCCGCTATTTTCATCCCGATCTCTTCAGCTGCGATTTGGGCCAAAACCGTCCGGGCACCCTGCCCCAACTCGGCCTCCCCCGAAAGCACTACTGCCGTTCCATCATCATGAAAGCGAATGATAGTCTCGGATCCATCCCATTCCATGGCTCCGCGATTACCTGAAACATGGATCATACACGCCGCTCCCATTCCCCTCATTTTTTTCCCGACTGGGCGTGAGGCACGCCATCTGATTTTTCGGGCACCCTCCCGAAGGCACGCGTCGAGGCCGGAACTTCTAATCTGCCAACCATGAATAGTGATGTCCCCTTCGTGAATAATGTTCCTTAAACGGAACTCTACAGGATCCATTTCTATCTCCTTTGCCACCATATCGATGATCGATTCTTGGGCAAAGGTGATCTGTGGATTCCCGTAGCCACGGAAGGCAGAGGTTGGGACCTTGTTCGTGTAAATGAGTGTAGATTCTGTTTCTGTGTGGTGATAACGATAGAGACAGTCGCTTCGGGTTGCCATGTTGGTGCAAACAATTTTGGGAGCCAAACTGTTATATGCGCCATTGTCCGCGATAATTCTCACGTGCTTGGATATGAGGGTCCCGTCTCGCTGTGCACCAACTCGAATCCAAATCTTAGCCGGCACGCGGTGAAAGCTCGCTGTCAAATCCTCTTCTTTGGAATGAACCAACCGCACAGGCCGATTGGCTTTCAGGGCAAGCAGGGCTGCTATCAAATGGAGTGAAGTATCCAGTTTACCTCCAAAAGCACCCCCCATATGTGTCTGCACAACTCTTACACGTGAAAGTGGCATACCCAAAACATTGGCCACTTTATTTCGCCATGTAAAAGGAGTCTGCACTGGGAGGTAGAGAATGAGGTTTCCCCGCTCATCAAGATCCGCCAGACACATCTGAGATTCCAGGTAGAGGCAGTGGACAGCCTGAGTGTGAAAGGCTTTTTCAACAACTACATCGCTCTGTGCAAACCCCTCCCTGATACTACCCCTCGCGATATGGGAGGTGTGTGCGATGTTGTGAGGTTTGTCTTCATGGATCCATGGTTCGTCACTCTTCGCTGACTCCTCGGGATCGAAATAGGCGGCGAGTGGCTCGTAGTCCACTTTGATCTGCGTAACGGCTTCCTGGGCCACTTCCGGGCTGGTGGCCGCTACAGCCGCTACTTCCTCACCGATAAAGCGAACCTTATTTACGGCCAGGATGTTTCTATCTGGCATCTGGGGCCCATATTTGACGGATGGTACGTCGTTGGCATTAATTACTGCCTTGACTCCCGAAAGGGAAGCGGCTTTCCACGAGTCGACATTCAAGATCCTGGCGTGCGCATAAGGACTTCTTAAGATAGCTCCGTAGAGCATCTTTGGAAACTTGAGATCGGTGAAATAGATTGCTTTCCCCGTGGCTTTTTCTCTGGAATCCACCATCGGGACGTCTTGTCCGACATAAAAAAGGGATGGGGTTTCTTTGTTGTTCGTCATATAGGGCGAATCTTTTCCCAATTGTATCCAAAAGCGGAGTGGATGTGCTCTGGGAATGCTTCTTCAATCTTTATGATGTAGATTTCATGAATGATAAAATCCCGAATGAGCTGAACAAGGCCTGAGTTTTCTGTCCAAAGTGCACCGCTCAGGACCCGATCCTTGAAACTCGAGATCAAGGCCTTCTTTTCATCTGATACGAGAACAAATCTCCTTTCACCCCTCTCTCTAAAGGGATAGTCACTAGGCCGGTGGCTATAAATTTTGCCCACATTGAAATTGGTCGTCCCATATGCCACAGAGTTTACTTTGACGCCCCGTTGTTCCGCTCTTCTTGCTGCTCTTCGGATTGAGCTGAATTCTTCCCCCCAAGCGGCCAAATAAAGCCTTTTCTCCGTTTCATTGATCAAGTCCTTGGCTTTCCTGATAATATCGACACTCCCGGTGACGTTCCATGCGACCAACTCGCTCGTTGCCGAATTCGCATGGACCTCTTCAAGGGACGCTTTCAGATTGTCCAGTGCATCATCAAAATCCCGTCTGACTTTTGCCAGAACTTCACGTGGAGGCCGCGGAAAGTATTTGACGGGGTGGGTGTCGACAGCGATGACCAAATCCTTTTTCAAGAGCTTGCTCAGAATGCCATAGACCTTAGACGTGTGAATTCTCGCGTTCTTGCTGAGTTCATATCCGGTGACGTTATCCTTCTTAAGGAGAGAAATATATGCTGTAGCCTCTTGATGGGAAAGGCCGAGTTTCTGAAAATCTATGAGCAGCTTATCGGTAATAGATTCCATTCACATGCCATCTATCATCTTCATTCCTCGTATAGCATCCGCAAAAGTAATTGTCAATTTTTTTATCTACCTTTGGTAGATACTTTCGAGCTTTCCCCAAAAATTATATAAATTGACAAAGGAATTAGACGAGGTATATAATCGGGCATTCTCGTTTGAGGAAACGGGATATCCTCGTGAGGGTGTGGAATGAGAAAAAAGAGGCGACGAGCTGACCTGGTAGTAGCCGACGTCGGAAGAAGCGATTCCAAAAAGAGAGGAGGCCGAATCCTGGGACAGCTACTTTATTTGTAAAGGGGGTGGGAGATTGGGAGAAAAAGAACGGTCAAGCGAGAAATGACAAAAACAAAAAGAGGGAAGGAGGGAACAATAATGAGAAAGTCAATTGTGGTTGCTTATTTGCTAATAGGCTTGCTCGTAGCGGGATTGTTTAGCTCTAGCTCTGCCCTAGCAGCTACGAGAAATATTCTAATAGCCGCAGGCAGAACTGCATCACCTTGGTATCCATTCTGTCAAGCACTGGCTAAGTTCATAAACGGAAAGTCTGAATGGCTCCGAGCGGAGGCGGTGGCAACCGCCGGTATCTCAGCCAATTTAGATTTGGCAAGGGAGAAGCCGAAGGAGTACATTGCGGTAAGTTCTTTCTCTCAAATCCATATGCGGCCGGGGCATCCTTTTAGTGAAAAAAGACGTCCTTATACAGGGGAGAGGTTTATCGCAAATGCTTCCTCCATGAGTCAGTGCATTGTTACCTACGATCCGAAGATTAAGACAATACAGGATTTGGCTGGGAAAACTGTGGACGTAGGCAGAAAGGGTGCAGCTAATACGCCCGACCACAAAGCAATCCTTGAGAAATATGGCGTGTTAGATAAGGTGAAATTCGTATACACCGGCTATGGCGGTGGTGCCAATAAATTGAGGGATGGGCTGGTTGATGCCAGTATGTTGTTATTCAACCATACCTATCCCCGTAAGTTCAGCAAAGGTGGTTTCATCGAAAAGCTAGAGACGAGAGGTCCGATTTACTACGTCGGCTTTGATCGAGAAAAGCTTTTGGACCTGCGAAAGAAGGAATTTGCCACCCTGCCGGTAAGGGTACCCGCTGGGGCATTGGATCCAAAAACACAGCCAAAGGCGTTCTGGGCGTATAATGATCCAACATTCTTTATGGCCGATGAGGGAACGGACGCGGATGTGGTCTATGAGATAACCAGGATAATCTGGGAAACACCTGCCGAGGAATGGGCTAAATGGCACCCTACGGGGGCTCATATGACCAAGCAATTTAAACCTGCAATGCCCGGTCTAAAGCTGTACAAGGCTCATCCCGGTACGAAAAAATTCTATGATGAGCATGGTATAGCGCTAAAGGATCTAGCTGAGCTCCTTCGTTAGACAAAATGGGGTAAATACCCCAGAAGACAACGATGAAGGTTTTTTGATGAAGGTTTTACGGAGAGCCATCGCTATAGCTCTGCCAATAGTGGCTATAGCGATGGCTATTTATCAACTCCTCTACACACAGATATTAGTACAAGATCCCGATGGCCATGTAATCACCCATCTCGGTTTTGCGTTAGTAATCGTGTTTTTTTCCTTACTGCTGAAGGACACAGATAGAAAAAGTTGGTACCTGGCTCTGGTGTTACTCATTCTTTCCCTGGCGGTTACCGGCTACCTGATGGTCGAGCTCGACGAGATATTAGAGTATCGCACATCTATACCGGCAACGTCAGACCTTGTCATAGGAACCCTGATAATCTGTGTGCTCCTCGTCGCAAACTGGCTGGTATACGGCAAGACCTTCACGATAGTAAGCCTCGTCGCCATAGCTTACCTTGTTCTTGGCCGATATCTTCCACCTCCTTTTACGGTGCCCGCAATATCGTATCAAAGACTGCTCATGTGGCTAAGCGTTGAGCTCGGGACCGGTAAAGGAGTATACGGCGATATCCTGTACTTGTCGGCCACCTACCTATTCTTGTTCATTTTTTTCGGTGGCATGCTGGATGCGTTTGGGGGAACTCGGTTTATTATAGGAATAGGTCGCTGGGTTGGCTCAAAGCTCCGTGCGGGGCCGGCAATGGTGGCCTTGTTTGGCAGCTCTCTTTTAGGCACGGTAACTGGAAGCACTGTGGCCAACATAACCATCACCGGCAGCTTTACCATACCGATGATGAAGAGAAGCGGGTATACACCCGAACAAGCTGGTGCCATTGAGACCGTATCATCGAACGGAGGTCAGCTCATCCCTCCCATAATGGGGGCCACCGCCTTCTTGATGGCCGGCTATGCGAACATCCCATACATTCAGATAGTAATAGCTGCTATAGTGCCCGCGGTGTTAAAGTTCATTTGCGTCTTTTTTTACATCACCTTGACCGCACAAAAAATGGAGATTCAAGCCAGTGTGGAACCGGTGAAGGGAAAGCAGCTCTTGCTCGACTCTCCTATTTTCTTTCTTCCCCTAGGTGTCCTCGTATTCCTCCTGGCTAAGGGGTACACACTCCCCTTTGTTGGCTTTTGGAGCATAGTGACTATAGTTGTTGTTGGCCTTATCACGAGTGCGGTAAGAAGGGAAGTCCGGCTTGATTTTAAACAAACCTTGAAAAAGGTTGTCCGCGGCGCTCGCTCAGCCAGTGAAGTAGCAATGATTTGTGGTCTATTAGGTGTTGTCGTCTCTGCTATCGTGACGAGCGGATTAGCCGTAAAGCTTCCTTTGGCCATAGAGGACTTGAGCCATGGAATCCTTCCTATTGCACTATTCATAACGGGGATAAGCTCAATGCTCCTGGGAATTGGAGTGCCGACGCCGGCAGCTTATATGCTTGTTGCCGTGGGAGCAGTTCCGAGTTTGCTCAACATGGGGGTGCCGCTCCTGGCTGCACACCTTTTTTGTTTTGTCTTCGCAGTTTGCTCACACATCACTCCTCCAGTAGCAATAGGCGCCCTGGTAGCATCTAAGATAGCTGGTGCTGACTACTGGAAGACAGCCTGGGAGTCGGTTAAAGCCGCATTCGCAAAATACTTATTGCCCTTTTTCTTCATATACGCCCCTGTCGTCCTTCTGCGGCCCGACGCTGGTTTTATGCCCTCCCTCCTCCAGGTGGCAGCTATTTTGGTGGTGATTCTTTCCCTCCAAATAGCTGTATCTAACTACTGCTTTACTCATCTCAGATTGGATGAGACGATTGGGTTCATAATAGCTTCAGCATTATCCCTCGCTGCAGTCTTTACCAGGGGTGAGCTTTTCTTCTCTATTGGGTTGGCTCTGTTTGTGGTGAGTATCGCCCGCCAATTCATGATAAGGAGGAAGCTCAAAATACAAACTGGTGAGGCTCCAATCCGACCTTCTCGGGGTTTTACACGCCCGCTAACCTAACTTCAGTGTCCTCGGGGAAATTCGGCATGGGGACGTCGTCGAAAACTGTCACGTTCCTACTCTGCAAAACGATTATCTGTGGAGGAAGCAACTAGAGAGTAATCCCTTTTCCACGTAAAAGGGGGATGGGATCGATGAAATGTTTTTCCAGTCCCAGCGCCCTGGGTTCCAGGCCAAAAGCCAGTCCCATGAGCTGGGTGAAGTAGAGGATGGGAAGGTCGAACTGACCGTCCATCTGCCGCTGCCGGGAATCCAGGTTCATCTGGCAGAGGGGGCAGGCTACCACAATCGCCTCGGCCCCAACGGCCTTGGCGTTGGCCAGGATCTTTCTGCCGAGTTCCAAGACGATCTCCAAATTGGTGAAGCCAAGGGAGGCGCCGCAACATCGGGTCTTGTAAGACCAATCCAGGGAGTGGGCGCCTAATTGCTTCACCAACTCATCCATGTTAGTGGGATATTCGTAGTCCCCAAATCCCGTAACCTTGGGAGGCCGGGTAATGACGCAGCCATAGTAGCAGGCTACCTTCAGTTCCCCAAGGGGACGGGTAACCTGAAAACCTACCGCTTCCAAACCCACGCGATCGGTGAAGGTATTGAGCGTGTGGTCTACCTTCAGTCCGCCCGATGGCTCATAAGCGATCTGCGCCTTGACCTTTTTCTTGAGCTCCGTGTCCCTGGCCATATCGTGCAGCGCAAACCGCATTCGCAGGTAACAGGAAGGACAGGGCGAAGTGACGGAGGAGTGCCCCATCTCCTCCATCAAGGCCAGATTCTTCATGGGGAGAAGGGTAGAGAGGTAGTGGTCCGTTGAATGCGCCGGGGTGGTCCCACAACAGTTCCAGCCCTCGGGTTCGTCCACGATCAATCCCACCTTCTCCGCCGCCGCCTTGAACGAGAGGTGATACTCGGCCGAGGTGCCGTAGAGGCTGCAGCCGGGAAAGTAGGCTACGCGGCGTTCGGTGCTCCTCACCTTTTCCGTCGTCCGAGCCTTCTTTTTTCCAGGGAGATGGGGCAATACTTTCAGCCTTCCCTCCCTGAGCAGCTTCATTCCAACCGGTATATCCTTGGAAAAAAGCTGCCGGAGATCTAGCTGCCCGGTGAGAAGCAAACGCATGTAGAGCTCCCCTATCAACCCGGCTTCATACATGCGCCCGAACGTCCGAATGCCATGGAGGGCGGCGTTGTAAAAGATGGGAACGGAAGGAACCCCAGGAGTTACACCCTGCTCGTGAACCATGACCTTGAGCACGTCCATGACCCGGGTGATATCGATATCCTGGGGGCACCGGGTAGCGCAGGTCTCGCACGCCGCGCAGAGCCAGATGGTCTTTGAGGTCAACGCCAACTCCCTCTCGTCCAGCTGGATAGCCCGCATGAGCTGATTGGGGGAGAGATCGAAATAATCGGCTACGGGGCAGCCCGAGGCACATTTTTGGCATTGGTAGCAGAGGTAGACGTTTTCACCGCAGTTCTCGCGAATTTCCTCGGCCAAAGAGGTTTGAGCGACTCCCTCGCCTTCCCCCCCATGAGCAGAAATAGCCGATTTCATGGCCCACCTTCCTCCATCGCAAATTCAGCCTTTGCGTGAATTCCCCCGTCTTCATGACCCCACAATGAATCTATGATCGGCAATACTCTCATCATATCAGTAGTCCTCGATTGGATGCCCCTACGATTTACGAAACCCGAGCGCGCTCACTATGCCTCCGGCCTCGGGTGAAGACCGGCCTGTTTAACGATTTCCGGAACCTTCTCCTCCCACTCAATGG
>JABAOH010000705.1_pt1 | contig 25726 bp, 17 predicted proteins | sample 7062181 | NCBI WGS metagenome assembly JABAOH01 (sample SAMN14538630, study PRJNA623070) | marine sediment metagenome | biome: marine biome [ENVO:00000428]; feature: marine pelagic biome [ENVO:01000023]; material: deep marine sediment [ENVO:00002113]; isolation source: pool of 5 deep marine... | reverse complement strand
GAGGCGATGGTTCCATCATACAGCCCCTTCAGGTATTCCTGGTCTCCGGCGCTGTATGTATGCCCCTTTGCCATCTTATCTCTCATGACACGCAGGTCGCTCTTCACGACGGCGGGGTCGGGGGGATGGTAATCAGCGGGAAGGAATCTGGAACGGAACGCTTTTGGCGGCTGATAGAGAGCATGGGTGTCCATGTAGTGCAAGTAGATGAAGAAGGGGCGCCGCGAATTACCCTTCAGCCATTCCAGGGTCTTGTCGGTAAGCGATTGCGCGGGGAATCCGCTGTGGAAAGAGTAGAATGTATCGAAACCCTGGTCGAATGCGTAATCCCAATGCACAAGCCGGTTTGCGCTGAGCGCCGCATTCACATATCCCGCCGCCTCCAGCCGCTCGGCGAGAGTGGTAATGTTCTGTTTCAGATCGTAATAGCCGGTTGCCTTTTCTTTCGACTCCAGCGGGAAGAGTGAACTGAACAGCGAGGCTACTGAGAGACGGGTGGAATGAGACTGAGCGAATGCATTCTCGAAGATAACGGCCTCTTTGGCAAGTTCGTCGAGGTTGGGAGAGGTGGGCTTCTCGTATCCATACATGCCGAGATGGTCGGGCCGCAGCGCGTCGATGAGAATCACTATGATATTAGGCCGCGTCTTCGTGGTGCGCGCTGCAGGAGGCTCCAGCGTAGGATTCCCCCACATCACCACCGCGGCGGAGCCTTCATCCGCGGAAGTGGATTCGAAAGTCAATGTTACGCGGCGGCCCGCGAGACCCTCCAGGTCAACCGTCCCTTTCACCCAACCCCAAGGGCCCCGCAGTGCCCTCGGCTGCAAGCGCCCTGACGCCAGAGTCTGCGTTTGCCCCTGTTCTGTTGTTACCGAGACCTGCACCATCACCTCGGCCGGGTTGGACTGCCAGGTCTCCTTGCTTAACCCGCAAGAGAAACTCAACTTCGCACCCTTCGGCACCTCCAACTCGCGCTGGAACTTCCCCGGCACTTCCGTCGGTATTACCCATTGAAACTCATCGGCAATTGCATATCCAAGCCGTTCCGGTCGTACTGTAAATGACGGGTTCTCATCTCTCAGCAGGTGGATCCAATCCACCTCGATTTCGGCGGGCTGCCCTTCGGACCAGAAGGTGATCCACAACCCCTGGATGTTTCCCGTCCAGAACTCGCTCTGCCCTACCGGGATGGAGACTGTAAACCATTCCTCTTGAGTGGTTATACGATGACCGGCAAACCCGGGAGACCACTCACCTGATTCCAGACGCCACGCCGCCCAAAGCCTCCGGACGGGGCGGCGTACGCGCAACTCGATCACGTTGACCTCGGCCGTATCCAGGCTGCATATGTTCTGTATCCTGCTGCGTTCCACTCCCTCCCCGCGGATATGCAGTGCCCCCTCCGCAACCCACATGCGATCCGGTCCTTTGGGAGTGTGGACTTCCCATCCCTCCAGATCAGCAGGCCGATTGAAATCATAGGATTTGATAAGCACAGGGTTTCGACGAGCGGGGAGAGACAACTCTGCTTTCACGGCCAGGTTAATTGCCTGTCCTGCAACCGAAGTGCGGTCCCGCATAACCTTCACAATGAAGGCCAGCGTTACCGCAACTACAATGATAGCAATGGCTGCGATCAGCCGCTTGCGAAGCATGTGGGCTTCATCCAAGTTGTCTCAAGATTCCTGTCGCCCGAATACGAGTCATGTTTATTTGATATAGCCAAGCGCGCGAAGTCTTTCCATGGTCTTGGGATCGATTTGCTCGCGCTCCTGGGCGGCACTCAAAGCCGGGCCTCTTGTTTGCACGAGCCGGTCCATTTCAGACCGCATCTTGGCCGCTATCTGCGGATGCTCTGTGATGAGGTTCCTCCTCTCCGCCGGATCCTCCCGGAGGTTGTATAACTCATCTTCAGCGGGCGGCAGTTTATCAATCAGTTTCCAACCCTCTCCCCGGAGGGCGCGCATTCTGGGTATCTCCGCATACTGCCAGCGGTTCTCATTGGGATCGACGTCGAGCAGACTCTCTCCCCGCAATCCCGTTGGGGACGGCAGCCCGGCGAGTTCCAGGAGTGTTGGACATACATCCACCAGTTGCACTGCGGCGGATACCCTTTCTCCAGCCCGGCCCGCACTCTTGGGTAACTTGAATATGAGCGGAACCCGGATGAGCTCTTCGTAGAGTTGCTTGCCGTGTTCCAGGCTGCCGTGTTCCCAGAATTCTTCCCCATGGTCAGCCAGTACCACTATGACAGTGTTGTCGTACAGCCCCATCTTGCGCAAGCGCTCGATCATGTGGCCGATGTTCCAATCCACGGAGGCTATCTCTCCGTCGTACAATCCCTTTAAGTAGTCACGGTCTTGGGAGTTGAATTCATGGCCCTCCTCCATCTTTTGCTTCACCAGGCCGGCATTACCGCTGAAGAGAATGGGAGTTGTCGGATGATAATCAGCGGGCAAGAATCTCGAACGAAACTCTCCCGGCGGCGTATAGGGAGAGTGAGTATCCATGAAATGCAGATAGACAAAGAACGGGCGCCGCGGATTATCCTCCAGCCATCTCAGCACATTCTGCGTCAAAGGTTTGGCAGGGAGTTCATGATGACAGCGGAAGGTCTCGAATCCTCGGTCGAATCCGTAGTCCCAGTGTATAAAGTAGTTCGTGCTGAAGGCCGAATTCACATATCCCTCGTCCTCCAACCGCTCAGCCAGAGTAGTGACCTCTTGCTTAAGGTTATGATAACCAGTTTCCTCGTCTTTCGCCTCCAGGGGAAACAGCGAGGTGAACAGCGAGGCCACCGACACATAGGTGGATTGAGCTTGAGCGAAGGCATTCTCGAAAACGATGGACTCTCTTGCGAGTTCATCAAGGTTTGGAGAAGTCGGCTGCTCATACCCGTACACGCCCAGATGATCGGGGCGCAGCGCGTCGATGAGAATCACTATGATATTTGGTCGTTCTTTGACGGACTGTGTTTGGGAGGGCTCGAGGATCGGATTTCCCCAAAGCACCAGCCCCGCGGGCTTCTCATCCGCGGAACTGGCTTCGAAAGTCAAAGTTGCGCGTTGCCCGGCAAGATGCTCCAGGTTGACCACCTCTTTCACCCACTGCCACTTGCCGTGCATCGCCTTCGGCTGCAGGCGACCGGATGCCAGAGGTTGTGACTCTCCCCTATCCGTTGTTGCCGACACCTGCAGCATCACTTCCGCCCGGTGAGATTGCCAGGTCTGCTTGCTCAACCCATAAGAGAAACTCAACCTCGCTCCCTTCGGTATTTCCACCTCTCGCTGAAACTTCCCCGGCACTTCTGTCGGTATTACCCATTGGAGCTCATCAGCAATGGCATATCCCAGGCGCTCGGGACGTCTTGTGAATGACGGATTCTCATCCCTCAGCAGACGAATTGAGTCTATTTGGAACTCTTTCTCCCTCGCCGCAGGGGAAGCACCTAAATGGATGCGCAGCGCCGCAATCCGTCCTTTCCAATACTTGCTCTGCCCTACCGGAATAGAGATTGTCCGCCACTCCTCCGTCGAGATGGCGCGGGATCCCGTGAAGTCTGGGCTCCACTTGGCCGGCCCAATGCGCCAGGCGGCCGAGAATTTCAGCACAGGCTTGCGCACTCGCAACTCGACCAAGTTGACCTCAGTCGCATCAATTTCAATTGAATTGCTTATTTCGACGCGCGATGCTCCCTCTCTCTGGACGTTGAGCATCCCGCCCGCAGTTTCTATCAGATCCGGTCCCTCGGGTGTCAGCAGTTCCCATCCTTCGGTGTCACCAGCGCGGTTGAACTCATAGGATTTCACGAGAATGCGATCTCGGCGGACGGGAAGGCTGAACTCTGCACCCACGGCAAGGTTGACGGCCTGCTCTTCAACAGGCCAACGGTCTCGCCTTGCCTTCACAATGAGGACTGCGATGATACCGATGACCGCGATAGCAATTCCTATGCTCAGCCAGTGACGAAGCATGGATCTTTGCCTTTCTTTGGAAAGCGGGCTCGTGACCAACGGAGTCGCCTCGCTCGGCAGCCTGGCTCCGGATTCAGTCCAGGTAACCCAGGGCTTTCAGTTGCTCGCGCAGTTCGTCAGTCATTTTGACCGCAGGCATTTCTTCGGCAGAGGCACCGATGTACCAATACGTCTGCGTTGTGAGCCAATGCGCCAGGAGTTGCTCATCATAGGCGGCGCGCACCGGCAAGGATTCGATCAAGTCCACCTGCTCTTTGAGATCCGTCTTTGTGTCCCACAGCCCGACCGATTTCTCCGTCGCCTGGGCCACTTCCTTTGGCGACATATTAATGACCCGTTTGTAACCGTCTTCATCAATGACTGTTATGAGGTCGAGCTCATTCTCTTCTAAAGGCGACACCCCGGCATAAACCCGGCGCGATGGGCGCGGCAGCGCTTTTCCGACAAGGCCCGCCAGATCAATTCCCGGCAGCGGATAGTCCAGCCGCGGATTGATTCCGACTTGAGCCATTACTGTCGGGAATATATCTATCATGCTGGCCCGCGCTTTCACCCGCAGGCCCGCCAGTTGCCTGTCCGGAAACCGGATAATAAGAGGAATCCGCATTTCCTCTCGGTTGAGTGTGAATCCGTGTTCAATAGTGTCGTGTTCCATGAAAGCCTCGCCATGGTCGGCGATCACTATGATCAGCGCATTGTCATATCGGCCGTAGCGCCGCAGGATACTGAGAAAATCCGCAAAGCCTGCGTCATTGTCGGAGATCTCGGCATCATACAGATCAATCAGATGCTCGACGTCTTCCGTCGAGAGATTTGGATGCCTTTGCCCCAGTGCTCTGAATGCATCCGCCGATCCGTCACAAGAGCCTTGAAAACCCCGATCAAAGCGCCGGCGAGTCTCTCGTTTGGGATCGTAAGGAGAATGGGGTTCCAGAGTGTGCACAAACATGTAAACCGGCTGTTCCGGATCCTGTTTGGCAAGGATCGTATCGACCTGTGGGTTCGACCAATCAGGCGTTCCCCCATTTTCGTAAACCATCGTGTCGATTCCCTGAGCCAACCCGAACTCTTCCGTCACATGTCCCATCGAGATAACGGCAAATGTCTTGTAACCTGTATCGTGCAAGGCCTCGGTCAGCAGTGTCGGCCACTCGCCCATCTTGCTGGCTTCCCCTTCCTCACGAACAACACGGTGCGCGGGATGATAAATGCCTGTGAGCAAAGTGGATACGGAGGGGCGTGTCCATGTGGTGGTGGTGAAGGCCTCCTCAAACAAGGTTGCTTTGCTGGCAAACGCGTCTATTGCCGGCGAAGTAGGTCTGAAATAACCATAACAGCCGAGGTGATCCGCACGCAGCGCGTCTATAAGATAGATGAATACATCGGGCGGGCGCTTATTATCAGGATTTGCCGGCTTCTTTGTCGGCAATCGCCGCAGCCCCGCGCTCGGGATGGAGGGAGTCGGATTGCGATCCAACTCTCTTGCAAGGATGGGACTGAACGTAAACTGGAGTGAAGCTTTCTCAGGAACGCTAAATACATTCCACAACAAGCCATTCTCACTATAGACCAATGAAGAATCGGCCTCTCCAGGAATGACGAAAGCCGGCGATCCGATTGTACCGAGATGGAAAGGAGGTGAGCCATCATTCTGCCAGCCGGCGAATTCGATGGATCGGGCGCCGGCTCCATCTGTCAATTTCACTGAACAGCCAACAACGCCGCAAGGCTTACCGCTGGCGCTCTGTTTCTTCACTGTTCCCTCTATATCCACGCGGACGAGTTTGCCGGCCCATTTTTCCAGGTCTATTTCAGCCGTTACTGAGGGTCTTACGTCTTTCCATTTCCCATAAACTTCTTCTGCCTGGTACAACACAACCGGGGCTTCTTCATCGGTGGAGAGGCTGATGGCAGCAGTCATTACCACCTCTTGCCATGGCCACCAGACCTTTTTGGCCAGCAGCAAACCGGCGAGGGCGAGCAGGATGACAAGAAGGGGAAGTGCAGTTCTGCGTAATCGTATCTTTCCCATCAGACTATCATTCACAGCAGATGATGAGGTCGTCTGGCACCTGTCAGAGGAGACCATACAACACTACTAATATATCGTATCATGTGCTCTTTTGAACGGTCAATTTTCCCGTATTCCTTGGTAAAGGGAAGGGCCGTGTTCGGGGAGGAAGTCTTGAAGATGACAGGATCAACCGGTTATCTGCTTGGTAGCGGTAGCCAGATTCATGCGGCGGATATGCAGCAAACTCGGAGCCTGAGACGCGAGGGTTAAGAATAATACACCTAAAATAGAGATAAGGTAGGTCCTCAAATAGATGACCGGCTCCAGTGACATGGATTCGGTCTGGGTTGCGGACATGAGTAGATCATTCAGCCAGCAGCCCAGAGGCACTCCGATGGCGGCACCGACGGCGGCAATCATGAGATTCTCCAGTGTCGTCAGCCAGATTACCTTTGGAAAGCCGAACCCGAGGGTTCGCAAGGTGGCGAGTTCTCGCGTACGTTCCAGAACATTGACACTGACCGCGGTGAAGACCACGGCAAAAGCGAGGCCTATGCCAAAAGCGGCGAGAACTCCGGTAAACATCTTGCTGAATCGCATCAGTTCTTGAATTTGGCCGTAAGTCTGTTTCCTGGTCTGCACGGCGGCTACTGCGGGTACGCGATTGAGTCGTCCTTTTATCCATTCTATCCGTTCCGGATCCGCGCGTATCAGGACACCGCTCGCCGCTCCCATCGGCATTCCCAGTTTGTCCCCGAAGAGACGCTGCACTTCCTCCATGCGCATATAGGCCATGGAGCCTATGGGCTGTGAGATGGCCGGTCCCACCCGGGCGGTGCGTGTGATATTGAACCCACGCCGATTTTGCGCATAGCTCAGGATGATGCGGTCGCCTTCATCCACTTTGAGTTTGTTGCGTAACATTGTCCCAAGCAGCACTTCTCCCGGGGCAGGTATGATGCGGCGGCCCGATTCATCGGTGAGCCGGCGGAGTTGGGCGTCGTGGGGAAGGCCGGAGAGTATGGTCAAATGAGTGATGCCATCATGTTCCAGTTCAACGGCAACTTCCAGTGTGGGCTCGGCCCGGCGTACACCCGGCCAGCCCTCGATTCGCGAGACCGTATGCCCAGGCTGTTCCAAAGCGAAGACTGCCGACACGTCATAGCGCTCCATATCCTCGAAGAAGGTCACAATGGCGTAGTCAACACCGTCCAGCATCCCGAAAGACAGTACTATGAGGATTACCCCGAGCGCGATACCCAGTACGGTATAGAAAGTTCTTCTGGGCCGACGGATGAGATTGCGCACCGGCATTTTGAGGTGTGATGGAAGCCCCATCCCCAGCCAGCGCACACCCACAGGCAGGGTGCTGGCCGTCATCGCTTCCTGGGACATTGCAACCGCCGGAGCCANNAAGAAAGCGATGAGTGTCAGGTCAGGACGAAAATCCATGAATAAGTAGGGGATGTTGATAAATACTAGATAGAGCCTGGTGATATACCAGGCAAAAAGGTATCCCAGCCCGATCCCCAATAGGCCGCCGATCAGTGCCGGTATCAGCGCGAGCCAGAGGAAGTGCGACAGGATCGCCCTTTGCGTAAAACCATTTGCCCTCAATACACCTATCTGCGGGCGTTGAGCCTGCACGATACGGGCCAGGAGAGTGTAAGTAGTGAGTATGGCGGCACCCAAGAAGAAAAGCGGCAGGGTTATCGCCATATGCCGGTAACCCTCCAAATCCATCATTAGGAGTTTGTTGCTGGGCTGTTCGTCACGGGTGATCGGATCTTCTCCGCCATAGCGGTCAGTGATCTTCTCGAGGTGCTTTGCCACTACCTCCCGCATCCCCGGTTCGGTGGTCAGACAGATTTCATTGATGGCGCCGCCCCTTCCGAAGAGAATTTCCGCCTGTCGCTCCGGAATGAAGATCACACCGAAGGTGTCCGGTGTGGGCATGAGATACTGTTCGCTTTGAATGGAGTAGATGTACTCCGGGCTCTGCACCAGGCCTACAACGCGAAAACGGATCTCCCTGCCTCGGATTGTGGGGTAGATGAAATCACCCGCGCGAAACTTGTGGGCCTTGGCGAAACTTATTTCCAGCAAAGCTTCACGCCGTCCTTGAGGAGAGAGGTAGCGGCCCTCCACCACCCGCACGCGGTTGATTGCGGGTTGCCGCGCGGCAGGCAATGAGATGATTCGGCCCATCACTTCCGTGACTTCGCGAGCTCGCAGTTCAACACGTATCTCTTCTACATTACGGCCTATGACAGTGCGCACACCGGGTATTTGTGCGGCGCGGCGAACCAGGCTGTCAGGGGCGGAGGCCATCCGCACCCAGACATCCCCGAAAGCGGCTTTGCGATAAGTGAGATCATAAGACTTACTCAAGTTGCCATAGGAGAGAAGTGATCCCAGGAAGAAGGCGATGCCCAGCATTACGGTGGCGCCGACGGCCACAAACTGCCACCGTGAGGCGAGCAACTCTCTATATAGTTTGGTATTGAGGCGGGACATCTTCACCAGGAGAGTGATTCGGGTTCGGCGGGAGATTCATTGCACACCATCTCTGCCACTTCCCCGCTGTGCAGGCGCACGACGCGATCGGCCATCTCTGCGATAACCGAATTGTGGGTTACGAGCAGCACCGATCGACCTTCTGTGCGGGTGGCATCTTTCAGGCTGCGGAGCACTCTCAGTCCGGTCTCACAGTCCAGGTTTCCGGTGGGTTCATCGGCGAGCATGATCCGGGGATTCTTCGCCAGCGCGCGGGCGATAGCGACTCGCTGCTGTTCGCCTCCACTGAGTTCGGCGGGGAAGTGATGGGCGCGGTCAGCCAGCCCCACCTGCTCAAGCGCCCAGTCCGCCTGATCGGCTTGATTCACCAGTTCGGCGGCAAGTTCCACATTCTCGCGGGCGGTAAGGGTGGGAATGAGATTGAAGAATTGGAAGACAAAGCCTACCGAGTTTCTGCGGTATTTGGTGAGACCCGCATCCTCCAGGCGGCCAAGGTCAGTTCCATCTACCAGGACACGGCCGCGGGTGGGTTTGTCGAGCCCGCCCACGAGGTTAAGCAAGGTGGTCTTGCCGGAGCCGCTGGGGCCGAGCAGTACGGTGAATTCACCGGCCGGCAATTCCAGAGATACACCTCCCAGCGCATTGACCTCAACTGCGCCCATCTGATAAACCTTCCAGACATCATCTAGCACGACGACCGGAAGGGAATCACGCGACATACTACTTCTCCCGGCGAACCGCCACCCGTTCGCCCTCGCCCAAATCCAAACCGCCCTCGATGACCACTACTTCCCCCTCTTGCAGACCGGAGGTTATCTCGGCCTCCAGGTAGTTGCGATGCCCGACCTCAACTTGCTTCCGGTGCACCGCTTTATCCGTAACGGTGAAGACGGAATCTTCGCCCCCTGACTCGATGATCGCATCATTGGGCACCAGCAAGACGTTTTGGGCGAGTGTTGCATTCCCGGAAACATCCACCTCCATACCGGGCCTGAGAAGTTCTTGGCCGCGTTCCAGCACGACCTTGCAGCGCACAATTTTGGCGCGCACTTGCTCCAAACCCCTCGAAAGGGCGACAGGTCCCACCTCAACGACTGTGCCGGGCAGCGGCGCGGAGAGGGCTTCGGCCGTGATTTCTACAGACTGACCCGGATGCACCAGAGACAAATCCTCCTCATCCACCTCAGCGATGACCCAGAGGTCATTACCGCGTATGATGAGAAAGAGCGGAGACCCGGGCCCGGTAAGGTCTCCCACATCAACATAGCGCCTCCCAACCCGGCCGGAGATAGGTGCATTGATCTCTGTTTCGGCGAGCGCGGTTTCTGCCGCTGACACGGCCGCTTCCGCCTGTTCGGCGCGGGCTTTGGCTGACTCCAATTCCCGTTCAACCACGGCTACCTGTCCGGCCGCCGCAAGCGCCGCCGCGTGTTCGGCTTCTGCGGCTTGTAACGCGGCTTCGGCCGAAGTTATCTGCTCTTTGCGAGCGCCTTCCTCCAATAAGGACAATCTCTCTTGCGCGGTGCGCAGTTGCGCACGGGCGCGGGCTAATCGGGCACGGGCGGCATCTACTTGTGCTTGAGAGACCGCACCTCCCTCGAACAGGCTCTTCATTCTCTCAAACTCGGAGACGGCAAGTTCTTCTTCCGCCTGGGCCGCCTCCACCTCTTGGCGCGCACTTTCTATCTCCTGGGGTCTGGCACCGGCGCGCAGGTCTTGCAGGTTGGCCTGTGCTGCTTTCCTTGCGGCCTGCGCGCTATCGATACGAGCCTTGCTTGCCGCCCGCTCATGCTCCAGTGCAGTCTCTACACGGCCCACTTCCGCCTGCGCCATGCGGAGCGCTGCCCCATATTGACTCAGAGCCGCCTCTAGTTCTGCGGCGTCAAGTCGCGCGATCAACTGGCCTTCCTCCACTGAGTCACCCTCATCGGCCAGCAGCACCTCTACACGGCCGACGATCTTGGGAGCCACATCAACTTGCACGGCCTCCACTACACCGGTGGCGGAAAGGGTGTCGGTCAAATCCCCCCTGCGCACAGTGGCAACACTCACCTCTGGCGGCGCGAGAGCCCGCCAAATTAGCACCGCGGCGATGATGATAACTGCGATAATGGCTATTATTCGGCGAGTGCGCATTCCCAAATCTCCATTATGTCAACGGCTGCTATCGGCGAGAGTCTTCCTTCGTTCAGAATAAAACGCTTATATCATAAAACATTTACTAACCATTTCCACAGTCCCAGCGATTAGTCCTGTTGGCGGTGTGGTCAGAAGACAGAGCCAGTCTGAGCAACCGGCCGGCAATAGAACGTCGGCGATAGTTGGTTGCCTGCTGACGATGGGAAACAAGAACTCTCAAGAAAACGGCAGATGCGAGAGGAAATCAGATAGAGGAGTCGTAAGAAAGGTGGTATCCGCTTGAAGAGAATCACATTCATGCGCGGGGCTTGAGAGGAAGCCCGGAGAAGGAGTTGAAGGACCTATGAGAATCTTACCAGTTCTAATACTTATTGCCGCCGCCGCGGGGCTCGTGTACTGGTACTCAAATAGGGTACCCCCGCTGACCCCTGAGCAGCAGGAGACAGTTGATATCTTCCTGGACAAATATGTCGCCGATAGGGAACTCACCGAGAAAGAAATCAATCCCATCGTGGACATAGGCGAAGCAGCAGTGCCTGACCTTGTTGAGACCATCGGTCAAGTCGTCCCCATGCGAGGCACCATGCGGGCGCAGAATGATGTTAGCATGGTGAATACCCTTGCGCGGATAGGCACACGCAGAGCGATTGATGGAATCTGCAAGATCTTGAGACACGATTACCCCGGCTATTACGGAGAAGATCGCATGCAGGCAGCAGCCGCTCTCGTACGCCTGGGAGCGAAAAACAAGGCCGGAGTCTTGAGCGCAGTCATCTCCGAACATGAGGCACTGGTTGCAGAACAGGCACAGCCGGAACTGTATGGCAATGAAGTCGTCGTCCTGGAGAATGCACTGCAGATGTTGGAGGCGGGAGAAGGTGTGCAGAGCACGAGCAACTTCGGCGTCGCCTCCAAATTGGAATATGGCTTTCTCCACGGAGAATAAGGATAGTCGTTGGAGGAAACGACAATCCTGGCGATCCTGGAGAAACCCTGGAGCCTATTGCAGAAGTAGAAACCGCAACTTCATGCGGGGGACTGCTCTGTCTTCTGCGCGGTCGCCGGCCTGACGACAAGCACGACACCCTCAATTCTCTCCACTTGGACGGAGGCTCCCGCGGCGATGGATCCACCCTCACTGCGCGCCGACCACACCTCCCCCCGCACGCGGACGGTGCCTTCCGGAGCGATGGGGGATATCACCTCCGCGGTCACACCGATGAGCGCTTCCTGACCTGTCTGTGGAGCCAGGCGCTGGGCCGCCCACACCCGCTGCGCGACGAGCAGAATTACTCCACCGAAGAGGGCGGTCATGGTGCCGATGAGCCAGGGGCTGACACGCACCACCGGCGCCGCCGGTGATGGCGGGGTAATAGGCACAAACAGGAGTAGTGAGCCGGCCAAGAAAGCGATAAGCGCGCCCACGCCGAAGGCGCCGAAGCCGGGAGCATGAAGTTCGGCTATTAGCAGCGCCAGCGCCAGTGCAAGCAGCGCAACTCCGGCCCAACCGATGGGCAAGGTCCCTAGAGCGGCAAGCCCGAGTAACAGACAGATGGCTCCCGCAATACCCGGCAGCAGACCGCCGGGGTTGTAGAACTCCACTATCAAGCCCAAGGTGCCGAGGGTGAGCAGGATGTAGGCGATATTGGGCTCGGCGATGATATGGAAGAGGCGCTCGACAAACCCCATGGGAAGGTCCTTGACTTCTGCCCCTTGGAGACTGAGTACGGTCGCACCGGCGGGAGTTTTGACGCTTCTTCCATGTGCCTGGTTGAGGAGGTCATCAAGGCTGGCGGCAATAATCTCAATGACGCCTTTCTCCTTGGCTTCAGAGGCGGTAATGGAGACACTGTCACGCACCGCGGATTCCGCCCAGGCGACATTCCGCTCCCGATGAGCGGCGATGGACCGCGCCATGGCGGCGGCGTCCTCGGTGATCTTCGCTTCCATGACTTCGCCTTGCTCTCCCCCACCGGTGATGCTGACGGGATGTGCCGCGCCGATGGCCGTTCCCGGGGCCATGGCGGCGAGATGACCGGCGAGGGTAATAAACATACCTGCTGATGCCGCGCGGGCACCGGAGGGGGCGACATAGACGATTACCGGAACATGGGCATTCAGTTCCGCCTGAATCATGGAACGCATGGCGGTATCGAGGCCGCCGGGGGTATCCAGGACCAGAATCAACGCGGCTGCGCCGGCGCGCTCTGTTTCACGGATAGCGCGTTCCAGATAGCGCGCGCCAAAGGGGTTGATGACCCCCTTTATTTCGGCCCGGTAAACCACAGGCCGGGTACTGCCGGCATCCACAAAGCCGGCTAGCAGATAGAGCGCCAGCGCGATTGCACCTAAGGCGGTGATGATTCGAATCCGCCTGAGAGCACGAAGAGATCGCTTGAGCATTTCTCCCTCCGGTCAGACAGCAGACTGCCTCTAGTCTTGCACCGACTTCTCGGTATGGCTCACAAAAGGCTGAATCATCCGCGTGAATTCCAGAGGTATGACGAACTTGGTTGACTCTCCACTGCCGATATCTTTCAGTGCCTCGAGATACTGAAGCGCCATCGTCTTGCTGTCTACACCCTTGGCGGCGGCAAAGATTCGCTGTAAGGCCTCGGCATAGCCTTCGGCCACCAGGATTCTCGCCTGGCGCTCACCCTCCGCCTCCAGGATGGCGGCCTGTTTTTCACCTTCGGCGCGGAGGATGGTGGCCTGTCGCTCACCCTCGGCGATCTTTATCTGCGCCTCACGCTTACCCTCGGCTTCGGTTACCACAGCGCGTCGGCTGCGTTCGGCCGACATCTGTTTGCTCATGGCATCCTGGATGTCTCTGGGGGGAACGATCTCGCGGATTTCTACGGCGGTTACCTTGATGCCCCAGCGATTGGTCACCTCATCTAGTTTGACCCGCAGGACTTCATTGATCTGCTCTCGTCTTGCCAGCACATCATCGAGCAGCATCTCTCCGACGACCGCGCGCAAAGTCGTGATGGCTATCCCCTGGGAGGCGCCGAAGAAGTCTTTCACTTGCAGTACACTTGCCATGGGGTCAACGACTTTCATGTAGATATAGAAGTCAACGGAAATTGGCGCGTTGTCCATGGTGATGGCGGCCTGAGGATGGACATCGAAGAAGATCTCGCGGAGGTCCACCTTGATCCCGCGGTCCACAACGGGAATCAGGATGATCAGCCCCGGGCCTCTTGCGCCCAATGCCCTACCCAATCGCAGCACTACCAGTCGTTGATACTCCGGAACAATGCGGATGGCTGATGCGAGTATGATCAGCACGAAGACTAAGCCTACCGCCCCAATGACCAATGAGGTTTCCGATTCCATCTTCTTCCTCCTTGATGCAGATTCGGCTTAAGTGGTCAGTATTGCAGTCTCGAGTTGGTTGTATGTTAGCAGTCAGTTGAGCAGCGGTCAATCTGAGGCGATCCTTGCCCGTGGACGGCAATTCCGGCAACAAGCGGTGTGCTCAGCACGCCTTCATTCCTGGCCGGTGAAGAGCCGGCGCAGAAGGGAGCGGCCGGGCCCGGGTTTGCGTTTTGCAAGGAGGACGGAGCACTTGGCGCGACGTGCGATTTTGCGCGCTTTTTCGCCGAAGACCATCTGGCTCAACACTCCTTCACGGGCGGCGCCCAGAATGAGCAGGTCCGCCTCTTCGGACTCTTCAATAATCTTTGCCGCGGTTGAACGCGCTTGGACCACCTCCAAATCGAGCGGCGGCTTTTCCTTTTCATCCGCGCACAGAAAGGCGCTTTCTGTGTCCACATCCATGGGGGTGCCGCGCTTCATGACATGGAGATAGCGGCATTTTGCCTTCAGTTGTCTCTCCAAAGATTGGGCGATTTCTATTGCCAGGTGGCAATGTGAGCTTGCCGTAACTCCAACCAGAACATTCTCCAGTTTGCGTTTCTTGTTCTTCCACCGCAACAGCGCAATATTCGCCGGCGCCGCGCGCAAAATCGGATCCAGTGTGGTGCCGAAGAATCTTTCCCGCGTCCGGCCGTAACCGCGCCAACCCAATACTACCAATGACGGCTTCTTTTCCGCGATCGCCTCCAGCATTCCCCGCTGCAGATTGCTGGAGACCCAAAGCGCCCCAAACACGGGGGTCTTCATCTCCTCCCCGATCTTGACGGCAGACTCGAAGAGCGGCTCCGCCCGTTCGAGGAAACGCCTTCCTTCCGAGCGCGGCAGTTGGGCGGGAACCTCTACCACATGTAGCGCGATCACCTCTGTCTGCCACTGGCGAGCGATGGCGCAGGCGATGCGAGTGACCGGCTCCACACTGTTGGGGTTGGATACTGCCACCAAGATGGGATCCTTGATTGGCTCGATAGTGCTTTCCTCCAGCAGGGGGCGCGCGCCGGTCTCTTCTTGCTCCCGCTTGCTGGCATATTCGCGAAAGACAATCAGCCCCAATACTATCCAGCCCATTGCCACGAACCAGGCGGTGCTGCTGAAGCGGAAAAGGTGAACCGCCAAGCCCATAAGACACGCGGTGGAAACCAGCGGCAGCCAGGGATGGAGGGGAACCCTGAACCCCCGCTTCACGTTCGGCTTCTGATAGCGGAGGGCAATCAAAGAAAGGTTGATCATGGCGAAGAGGAACATGAAGGTAATATCGGTTGCGCTGGCGACTTCTTCGAGCGGCAAGGCGATGGCCATGGCGAGGATGACCAGAGCGGAGAATAGTATGGCGCCATGAGGAGTGCGGCGTTTCTTGTTGATGCGAGCGAAGACGCCCGGAAGATTAAAATCACGACCCATGGCGAAGGAGACGCGGGAGGAGGAATAGAGTGTGGCGTTCAGCGCGGAGGCGGTGGCAAACAGGCCTCCCACCAGGAGAAGAAGGATGCCGCCGGGAACGAACTGGCGAGATGCCTCCAGTACGGCGAGTTCGGCGTACCCTCCCAGATACTGCCACACTGGCGTTCCCGCAGGAGCGCGCACCGCGCCCAACATCACGAAGGCGATAACCACGTAGAAAATCACAACCAGGCCGATGGAGAGAAAGATGGCGCGGGGAATGTTACGCCGCGGCTGACGCACCTCTTCGCCGCACTGGGCAATGATTTCATAGCCCTCGAAAGCGACAAACGTCAGCCCCATTGCCATCAACAGCCCGGAGACTCCCTGCGGGAGGAAAGGTGAAAAGTTCTCAGGCCATTGCGGGGCGCCGCGGAGCGCAAATAATCCGAAGACCACGAAGACGAGTAGAATCGCCATCTGGCCCAGAGTTATGAGATTGCCCGCCCGGCCCGTCTCCGCGGAGCCGCGGTAGTTCACGAAGGTGAAGACGGCGACCACGATGACGGCGAGCACCTTAACCTCCACGGCATCGGAGAGATACGGGATTCCCAGGCCGAAGGCATGGAGCAATTGTGCGAAGTAGGCGCCGAAGCCGAGGCCATAAAGACTGCAGGCGACGGAGTGACTAAACCATGATATCCATCCCGCCAGAAAACCGAAGGGTCCGGGCAGCGCACGTTTCGCCCAGGCATAGCCACCGCCGGCTTGGGGAAAGGTGGAGCCCAACTCGGCATAGGCCATCCCCGCGGTAAGAGCTATAAGCCCATTGAGGGCGAAGGCGAGGACGAGCGCGGGCCCGGCGGCTCCGGCAGCAATGCCTGTCAAGACGAAGATACCTGCCCCCACCATGGCGCCGACGCCGATGAGAGTGGCCTCCGCCAGCCCCATCCCTCGCCTGAGCCTTACTTCACGCTTCTGCATTGAAGGAACGTGCCTCCGATGAAATCATCTCCGTGAGTATACACAAAACTGCACGCGCATGTAAGCGCGCCTCGGCCGTCTATGAATATGAAGGGTATGCCACATTGAAAGGAACAAGAAATAGGGTGCGATGTTTAAGCGAGCGCAGGACACCAGAAGATCTCTGAAGCCTTCCAAATGGTGCCATTTGCTGGGGACGTTGAGTTATGGTCTCACAGCCGAACCTTGTTCACACGCAGTTCGTGACTTCCGTCTTCGCGGGTCCATTCGTAGTAGTACCAAATCTCGTCTTTCACGATAATGGCATCCACGTAGCGAATGCAGCCGTGAGGGCTGCGAATCCAGGGGCCATTGGTGCTGACCCGCGTCCAGCGTTCCAGGTCATGGCTGAAAGCCAGGCCGCACCATTCTTCGTAGTTGTCATAGGCTGTGCTGCCGCCATCGAAGAAACCGAGATATACTGGCGGAAGGTGGACGATCGAATTGATTCTCGCCCTGAAGCGGCCCCACTCGCCGGGCGCGCCGCCTCCTGGTTCGAAGACATATTTGAAATTGCGGAAGTAGATTCCGTCCGGGCTTGTCATCATGCCGGTGGCATCATTGCCCAATGGGTGGCGCCAGCCGGATTCACCTTCGGCCCAGGTCTCCCGCGCAGAAACAGCGACGAAAACAACATACAGACCGCCCACAATATAAACCCGCGGATCTTTCACAAAAGCGAGCCCGTATTCTTCCGGCTGCATGACTGTGCGATGGTGCCAGGGATCGAAGTTCTTGGGATGATCCGCCTCAATCAGGTCCACCCTCCAAGTCCCGCCGGGGACTTGATAACTGATATACAGCCTCCATTTGCCGGTGAGGGGATCCTGGATAAGTGAGCCCACTTCGATTGACTCGGCGTCAAGTTGCTCTTTTGTCGCCTCCCAGATATCCGTGAACTTGACGCCATCTTTCGACTCGGCGATACGACATTTTCCGCCACGACCTCTGCCGAGAGGATGGCGTACGCGGTAGTAGAGATAGAATTTGTCCTCGGCCGGGTCGAAGACGACGCTGTGCCCGCCAACCCAGTAGCCGTAACCCTTGCCCTCGGGTTCGAGTACGGGTTTTCCCTTTTGCGGATCGAACGCGGGCGGTACTCCAAAATAGCGCTGGCTCATATTCGGGGTTGTCTTTTCAGTCATTTTCTTGGCCTCTTCTTCTGCGCGAAATTACTCGACACATTCTCAGAGTATTTTCGGTATGATATCGAAAACCTCCTTTTCAGCAACATGCGAGCGTTTCCAGTCTTTAACGATTCCCGGACCAGGCTCCGCCCGAACTGGCGAACCCACTCTTACCAGGAATCCGGGGAATTGTTCTTGAAACAATATATGGCAAATGACTGACGCGGGCCGGAATGGCACGATGGAAACGGTTGAGTTATGAGTGAAGATGAGATAGGAAAGGAGGTGATAGAAACAGGCAGTAGCGACGCAGACCTGACCGAACCCAAGCCTGACGGTCATCCCCGGTGGCAGATGACACTGTATACGATGTGGCTGGCGCAATTGCTGGCCATTGTCGGTTTCTCTTTTGTAATGCCCTTTATGCCCTTTTATGTGCGTGAACTCGGGGTCAAGGACCCGCGATGGGTACCCATCTGGGCGGGGCTGGTGGTGAGCGCGGGGGCCATGACGATGAGCGTGGCGGCTCCGCTGTGGGGATGGGTAGCAGACCGCTATGGGCGCAAGCCGATGGTGCAGAGGGCGATGTTCGGCGGCGCTCTGGTGCTGAGTTTGATGGCGCTCGCGAAGAGTGTGCATCAGTTGTTCGTGCTGCGTTTGATGCAGGGGGCCGTCACGGGGACAGTGCCGGCCTCGGCGGCGCTCGTATCCAGTGTGGTGCCAAAGGAGAAGATGGGATACAGCCTGGGCCTGATGCAGATGGCTGTGTTCGCCGGTCTGTCAGTGGGTCCCTATCTGGGTGGAGTGACGGCCGAACATTTCGGCTACCGCGTACCTTTCTGGGTGGCGGGAGGTTCACTGCTGTGCGGCGGCCTGCTGGTGTTGTTCGGAGCGAGAGAACGCTTTGTGCGGCCGGCACCGGAGAAGGCTGAAACCACAGGATCATTGCGCGAGGTTTTGCTGTCACCAGGGGTGTTGGCATTGCTGATATCATATCTGCTGCTGCATTTGAGCGGCGCTTTCGTGGGACCCATCTTTCCACTTTTCGTGGAGCAGATTGTGAGTGAGCCCGGCCGCGCGGCATCCCAGACGGGATTGATCCTGACGGTGACCGGAATAACGGCGGCTTTCGCATCGGTGATGATCGGGCGGGAGAGTGACCGCTGGGGACACAAGCAGGTGCTGATTGGGTGCGCCCTGTTGGCTGGGCTGACGGCATTTCCGCAGGCGGCCGCAAACAGTGTAGGACAACTGCTGGTTTTGCGCGCGGTCTTCGGCCTCGGCTTGGGGGGAATGATCCCGGCCATGAACGCTCTGGTGACAACTATTGTCCCGCGAGAGCGGCTGGGCCGGGCCTATGGTCTGACAACAACCGCCACCGCGCTGGGGATGGCGACCGGGCCCATTGTGGGCGGATGGGCGGCATCGGTGTTGGGGGTGCGGCTGCCGTTTGTGATCATGGGAGCCATGTTCTTGACACTAACAGCCGTGCTGGCAATTCAGCGAGCTAAAGACAAGACCTCGAAAGCCATTTAGAAACCGAGAGCATGAGTTCCTGAGGAGGAAATGGCTAGGCTGAAGCCGCCACCCCGGCGCAGAGCCACAGGGGCCGCTGGCTCGTCCCCTCAGGAAGTTGAATGGGTGGATGTGTATTCGGCTTTTGCTGCAGCCGATCATGAACGATGCGGGACCGCAAGAAGCGGCCCCGCCTCTGTTTTCAATCTTTGCGCCTCCTAGATCCTTACAGCCTCGCAAAGATGGGACGGCTTTGCCGCGGCCCGGCCGCAGATGTGGCAGATATATTTCGCGCCCTTTGTAAGTTCCGCCACCTTGTCCATCTTGCGACTGGCTACCAGTTCGCAAAGATGGTTGCCATGGCCGCTGTGCTGTCTAGCCAGTTTATGCTCCTCCACCACTCTCTTCTTGGATGCCATCTTCGCCATCACAGCCTCCTCTTGCAGGGTAGTCTCGGACGCGGCGGGTCTCCGATGGACTCCTCTTCCGTCTTTAGGACGGCGAGGAATCATGGATGAGAACCGCGTCGGTAAATCCTATTCCGGAGAAATCGGCGCGTCAATTATGTTGCGCGGCAATCGCAGTCCATGGCTTGCCCTTTGTGTGGACAAGCAGACAAAAAGGAAAGATTTCCTTTTCCCGCGTGAGGCTGATGTGCAAGGCGGCGGTGATTATTGCGAGGCGGCCAGGTGGCATGCCGCTGAATGGGAGGGGCGCACCGCTCGCAATTGCGGTTCGGTGCTGCGGCATTGCGGTATCTGGTCCAGATAACAGCGAGTGTGGAAGCGACAGCCAGGGGGAATGGACATGGGGCTGGGAGGATCCCCGCTGAGCAGGGCCGCCTCCTTTTGGGCGCCTCGCTCAATGCGCGGCACGGCATCGAGCAAGGCACGTGTGTAAGGGTGCAGCGGCTGGCGGATTACTGATTGCGCGGGGCCGATCTCTACTATCTTGCCGAGATACATGATGGCGATACGCTGGCTAACATGAGAGACGACGCTGATATCATGTGATATGAAAACCGTGGTCAACCGGAAACGCTGTTGAAGACCGCGCAGAATCTCCAGTATCTGCGCCTGTATTGAAACATCGAGCGAGGCGACCGGCTCATCCGCGATCACCAACTCCGGTTCGCAGGCGAGGGTGCGGGCGATGCCTATCCGCTGGCGCTGTCCGCCGCTGAATTGATGGGGGAATCTGTGCGCCTGTGAAAGATCGAACCCGACCAATTGCAGCAGTTCCTTTATGCGCTTATCGAGCGCCTCTCTCGAGCGCGTTCCCCTTATGCGCAGTGGGAGCGCGATGATCTGCTCGACAGTCTTATGCGGATTTAATGAGGAAAAGGGATCTTGGAAGATCATCTGCATTCTCGGGCGCAGTTGGCGCAGTTCGCCGGAGGCAATTTCCAGCATATCCACATCCTCGAAGAATATCTTNNGTCACCCGGTCAACCGCGTGGACTTGCTTTCCACGTCCGGCGGGAAAGAACTTCACCAGATTATCTATTCTCATCAATGCCGAGTCTGAGTTCATTGTGTTCAGGTTTGCGAACCTTCCTCATCGGCAGACGTTTTGTAAATCTCTGCCGCAGCATTCGGGGAGACAAGGCCTGACTGCAAATCCTCGGTAATGCGCGCGGGTTTGCGTTTTTCCGGTTTCCCAAAACCACCCCCGCCGGGTGTCTGCACTCTTAGCACGGCCCCTGGTGCCAGGTGAACATCCGAGACTTTCGGCGGCAGTGATTGTTCTGCACTACTTCCCGGATTCACGACATAGGCTCCACAAGCACCGGGCAATCCGCCGGCTGCGCCCCGCGCGGGTTTCTTGTGGCGATCTCCGTGGGCGGAGAAAATTGCTTCATGGTCAATCACGCGGATATCACGCCGCAGACCCAGCCCTCCGCGGAACTCACCCGGCCCTCCTGAATCGGGCACCAGTTCATAGCGCTCCACCAGCAGCGGAAAAGCGTGTTCCAGAGCCTCCGCCGGCAGATTTGAGGTATTGGTGATGTGGACCTGCACACCGTCCAGCCCATCCTCATCAGGGCCGCCGCCGGCGCCTCCGGCAATGGCTTCCACATATACATATTCACGCCCACTGCGAGGGTCCACGCCGGAAAACACCACCGCGGTGCTGGCATCATTGGCCGGTGCGGGCAGCCGCCCGGGCAGGGCCTGGGCGAAGGCCTCGATGATCCTGCCGGCGACATGCTGGCAGGTGTCTGTGCGGGCACCCACCGCGGCCGGCGGCTGCGCGTTGAGGATGCTGTTTTCAGGTACTGAGACTTCGATGGCGCGATGAAGTCCGGCATTGGAGGGAAGACCGGGATCCAGGCTCGCCTTCACCGCATAGTAGATTGTGGCGAGAAGCGCGTTGCGCGGCACATTGATGGCACCCCGTGAAGGGGGTCCACTGCCCGAAAAATCGAGCCGGAGCCGATCACCGCGCACCTCGAGTCCCACCCGAATGGGAATCATCTCCTCTCCTTCGAGGCCCTCCATTTGATCTTCGGCTTCATAGAATCCATCCGGCACGCCTTTGATTGCGGCGCGGGCGCGGACTTCCGTTGCGTTTAGCAGCGCGTCTGTTGCCTCTGACAATCTCTCTGCACCGTACTTATCGAAGACCTCCTGCAAGCGCTGCAAACCCACCTGATTCGCGGCCAATTGACCGGTGAGATCGAGCCGCCGCTGCTCCGGCATACGGCAGCGGGAAAGGAACAGATCCAAGACTTCCTGACATATGCCTTTCGCCGTCGCCAGCCTGGTGGGAGGCAGCCTGAGACCTTCTTCATCAATCGAGCGGGCATCTCCGGAGATGCCACCAGGGGCCTTTGCGCCGATATCCGCGTGATGCGCCACATTTGCTGTAAAACCCGCCAGCTCGGATTTGCAAAAAAATGGGGATACAACAGTTACATCCGGCAGATGAGTGCCTCCGCCAAGGTAAGGATCATTGGCTACGAACGCGTCGCCTGAGCGAAGAGTGTCAGGAGGAAAATGCTTGAGCACAGCCTCCACCACACCGAGCAGAGAGCCCAGGTGGAGTGGAATATGTTCTGCCTGTGCGATCAAACGCCCTTGAGAATCGAAGACCGCGGTGGAGCAGTCCCGCCGTTCCTTTATGTTGGGTGAGAAGGCGCTTCGCACCAGAGCCTCCCCCATCTCTTCAGCAATGGCGATGAGCCCACTGCTGATTACGGCGAGGGTAATGGGGTCTGTTTTTTCGCGGCGGTTTCCTTTCATCGCCTTCCGTTCCTTGTCAACCGCAGGTTGCCCATTTCGTCCACATGGGCGCGGCAAGCGGCTGGCAGATAGGTCGTCGAATCATATTGTTCGATGATCCCCGGGCCTTCAACTACCTCCCCTACTCCAAGGTTGGCGCGGTCATATACCGCGCAATCCCGAAACTCTTCCTTCCCGCTAAGGTATACAGACCTTTCGGCCTTTTTAGCTGCACCTTTCTTATCGGAGCGCACGGATGGCGCGCTTGGCGCGGCAGGAACTTGCCCCACAGCAGTAATCATCAAGTCCACGAACTCGATGGGCCGGCCGGGCAATGCATAACCATAGTGTCTTTCATGGGCTTGATGAAAGTCGGCAACCAAGCCATCAAGTTCTCTTTCCGTCAGTCTGCCGGAGGGGACCTCTATCTCCAATTCATAATCCTGGCCCACATAGCGCGCCGCCACACGACGCAGCAACACTGCCTTTCCGTCGGACACCAGGTTATCGGCGAGCCACTCACAGGCTTCTCTTTCCAGTGAATGAAATCCATCAATCAACTCGGGCAGGTTATCTTTGGCGGCCGCCATAAGATGGGTCCTCACCCAGTCCCGACGCAAATCACTGACGAGCAGACCGCCGGCGGAGAAATTCCCCGGCGAGGCGGGAATGATGACTTCATCAATCTGCATTTCCGCGGCGAGTTCGGCTGCGATAAGAGGGCCGGCTCCACCCGCAGCGATAAGAGAGAATTCGCGCGGGTCACGCCCTTCCGCTACAGTGATTGTTTCGATGGCGCGCCGCACATTGGCGACGGTCAATTCCACTGCACCCAGCGCGGCACGCTCCAAACTCACCTCAAGCGGCGCGGCTATTCTCTCAGTGACGGCCTTGCGCGCCGCCTCCGGATCGAGTGTCATCTCGCCCTGTAACAGGCCGCTCGGCGGTATTCTGCCCAATACCAGGAAAGCATCGGTAATGGCGGGCTCTTCGCCGCCCTGCGCGTAGCAAGCCGGACCCGGATGGGCCCCCGCGCTGTGAGGCCCCACATTCAGCAATCCGCCCGCGTCCACCCACAACAGGCTGCCCCCTCCGGCTCCGATGCAGCGAACATCCACTCCCGGCAATTCCACCGCGTAGCCGCCTACTTTGCGTCCCGCTGCGCTGGCGGGCAATCCCCCTTCTATGAGACATACATCGGTGCTTGTGCCGCCCATATCTATTGCGATGGCGCGCTCGATATCCAGTCGGGCAGAGAGATCGGCGGCCGCAGCAGCCCCGGCTGCGGGGCCGGAGAGCACTGTGCCGGCCGGTTTCAGGCGCGCCTCTTCAAGTGGAACGATGCCCCCATTTGACTGCATGATATGAGGAGCAGCGGAGATGCCCGCCTCCATGATTCGCTCGCTAAGATGATTCAGATAGCCGTTCATAAGGGGGCCCAGATATGTATTGATGACCGTGGTGCTGAGGCGCTCGTATTCGCGAAAACGCGGCAGCAGATCACAGGAGGCCGTTACATATACATCCGGCAGCGATTCCCGCGCCATATCCCGCACGGCGCGCTCATGGGAGGAGTTGGCGTAAGAATGCAGCAGACAGATTGCGAGTGATTCGATGCCCTCCTCCGCAAGGAGTGCAAGTTCACGCTTCACTGACTCCACATCCAGGGGTTTGAGGATACTCCCATCAAATTGCATTCTCTCGACGACCTCTCGCCGCAGACGGCGCGGTATCAGCGGCCGCGGCTTGCGGGCTCGCAGATCATATAATGAGGGCCGCTGCTGGCGGGCGATTTCCAATAGGTCTCGAAATCCATCGGTTGTGATCAAACCGGTGCGGGCGCCTTTTTCTTCGATCAGGGCATTGGTGCCGGCGGTGGTTCCATGCGCGAGAAAAGAGATTGCCCGCAATGGGACTTTCTCTCCCAACGCGGCTAAGCCCGCGGCTACTCCCTGTGCAAGGTTTGCGGGAGTGGTGGGGGATTTGTACAAACAGGTCTCACCGGTCTCCAGATTTGCGGCGACCAGGTCAGTGAATGTTCCGCCAATGTCAATTCCGATGCGCCATGCCATCAGGTGGTATCTACTCCGCGAACAGAGTCTCCCGCTTCACCATAGAGAAAACAGCGAACGCTTCGGCCGGGGGCCGGCTCGTATGTCAGTGGCATCGATTGCCAGCAATGTTCCATCACATGGGGACAGCGCGGCGCAAAACGGCAGCCGGTTGGAAGTGCCGCCATATCCGGAACTGAGCCTTCGATGGGGGTAATAGGAAGATCGGGCCGGCCCAGGCGGGGCACACATTGCAGCAGCCCGCGCGTGTATGGATGCAGTGGTTCTTCGAGAAGTGACTCGACTGCTCCCTGTTCGACGATGTGACCCGCGTACATTACCGCGGCGCGGTCCGAGAATTGAGAAACGATGCCGAGATCGTGAGTGATAAGGATGATGGCGAGACCGCGCTCCTTTTTGATTTGGGCGAGCAAGTCCATAATCTGCGCCTGGAGCGTGACATCCAGCGCGGTGGTGGGTTCATCGGCGATCAAGAGTTCGGGTTCACAGGAGGCGGCGATGGCGATCATGACGCGCTGGCGCATGCCGCCGCTCAGTTCATGGGGGTAATTGCGCAAACGCTCCCGCGCCGCGGGTATTCCCATTGCCTCCAGGAGTTGGATGCTGCGCTCTTTCGCCTCCCTTCCACTTGCCACCCCGTGGATCTTCAAGGATTCGCTGATCTGGTTCTGTACCGTAAAGGCGGGGTTCAGTGTCGAGAGCGGATCCTGGAAGACCATGGCGATGCGGCCTCCCCGTATCTGGCGCATCTCAGCCCGTGGCTTCTTGAGCAGGTCTTCCTTATCGAAGGATATCTCGCCTTGTATGATACGCCCCGGCCTGCGCACCAGGCGCATGATGGAAAGGCCGGTAACGCTCTTCCCGCATCCGCTTTCTCCCACCAGAGCGAGAGTTTCTCCCCTCCGCACGGTCAGACTCACCCCGTCTACTGCGCGGAGAGTACCGCGGTAGGTGGAAAAATGAGTCTGCAGATTCTTCACTTCAAGCAGAGTTCGCTCCATCATTTTCTCATGCGGGGATCGAGCACATCCCGCAAGCCTTCTCCAAAGAGATTCACGGAAAGCACTAAGAAAAGAATGGCGAGCCCGGGGAAGGTCGCTATCCACCAGGCGGTGGCGATGTCGGCGCGGCCGTCAGCCACCATGGTGCCCCAGGCGGGTATGCTGGGCGGGACACCGATGCCGAGGAAACTGAGGGAGGCCTCCGCGATGATAATGGTTGCCATGCGCAGTGTCGCCAGCACGATAAGTGGAGGCACGATATTCGGGAGGATTTCGCTGAAGAGAATATGCGGGGTGCCGGCTCCCAATCCGCGGGCGGCGGTTACATAATCGGCCTCCCGCGCAGCCAGCACATCACCCCG